>Ga0209465_10000022_pt1 | contig 63537 bp, 87 predicted proteins | sample PanSoiPlot1MoBio_FD_188321 | JGI IMG/M metagenome (GOLD analysis project Ga0209465, IMG submission 188321) | Tropical forest soil microbial communities from Panama analyzed to predict greenhouse gas emissions - Panama Soil Plot 1 MoBio (SPAdes)... | ecosystem: Environmental > Terrestrial > Soil...
GCTCGTCCAGGGACTGAACCCCGAGTTCACCAAGGTGTTGTCGAGAGCTACGAGGGCGACCATCGGGATCGACCTGTATGGCCCGGATAATGACACGCGAGACTGGGAAGAAATGCTCAGGGGCGGTCTCCAGACCGCCCTTGAGTCCCAGGTCGTTATCTTTGAAGTCAGCGGCGTCTCTCGCGCTTGTACCCATCAGATCGTCCGAACGCGCAAGGCGGCGTTCCACCAGCAGTCGATGCGGGCGAGCTACTACGGATCCGGCCCGGAGCAACGGGTGCCCGAGTCGGTCTGGAGACTGCCTGATGAAGCGAGGCAGATCTGGTTCGCCGCAGTCGAGGCTTGCCGGCGTGCGTACATCGTCGCCTGCGAGTACGACGTCAGCTACCAAGATGCCCGCTACATTCTCCCGGAAGGCACGACGAACTACATCATGTTGGAGTATCCGCTTCGCGAGTTCATCGCTGTCTACGCCTACCGGGGCTGCTCGATGTTCCAATGGGAGATCGTGACGGTCATGAGAATGGCCCGCGAGATCCTGGTCGGGATGTACGACTTCTTGGAGCCGTACATCAAAATCTCATGCGAGAAGACGAAAGGTGCTCTTGACCAACAACCCAACGAGTTCGATACGGCGGGAGACCATCACTGTACGTTCCAGGGGTGGGAAACGGTCGAGGGACAGTGTCCATTCGCCTGGGCGCGAGAGTCCAATCGGGCTTTCCGTTCTGAACATCATAGGATCGAGCGTGCCACCGAAAAAGCATAGGACGAACATCATAGTGACTTCCTTCATGGGGAAGCACTACCAGGCCGAGTGCAACTGCGGCTGGCTCTCGCCTCGGAGCTATACCAACCGCAAGTACGCCGAGCGGGACGCGACCGAACACAAACGAGGGAATCGTTGACGCTCAAGGACGGAAACACGCAGAAGGCGAATCACGAGCATACGAAGCGGCTCCACGAGCAGCGTATGAACGGCAACGGTGTATCGCCTCCTGATCTAGAAGACCCGGAGCTGGCCGCAGCCTACCATTCGCTTCAGCTACACTGGTTGCGGACGGTTCCGGGTTACAAGGATCTGATCCGGGAGCGAGTGAGTGAAGCGGCGAAGCGGGCCGAACGGCTTTCAAACCGGATCGACGCGCAGTATGAAGAGCGGGACTTTCTCGGCAGGGAGGTCGAGGGATGCGGATAGGGAGCTTGTAGGGTGGACGGACAAGACTTAGATAGCCCGGGGGTACCCGGAGGCGGTCTAGAGGCTTGGAAGGACGAAATCCAGCTTCCTACAAAGCCGTCGGGGTTCCTAGAACTGTGGTATGACGCCGGATTAGCTCTCCCGAAGGGGATCGACCGTGAAAAGCTGATCTCAAACGAGATCGAGCGAATCACGCATGCTTTGATCATCGTAACAGTTGCCGGGACGATTCCACGGCGTCTTGGAGGCGAAGCGACCGACGAGGAGCTAGCGGTGGACAAGAAGCGAGCGAAGCGCGTTGGTCACGTACTGCGCCAGTCGCTTGCGTCTTGGACAAAGACCGACGTGGAGCTAGAGCTGACCGACCGGAACAAGAAGGATGGTGCTCAACTTGAGTGGGCGCTGTTCGCCGTCGAGCACTGCACGCAGGTCAAGAGCGAGCTTCGGCTAGTCGCCACCTGGGCGCTTCAGAACGAGGAGGCGCGTTGGGGCCGGTCGGCGGTCGTCTACTTGGAGAACGAGCTACGCTGGATTATCTACGCCCTGCGGGATTGATCATTCCGAAGATTCATACGGCGGTCGATTGGGAACGCTGAACACCGCGCCCAGACCGACGAAGAAGGCGATGATCGCGGTGACGATTTCTGACCAGGACAGTCCGCCAGCGACGAGGCCGGTCACGATTGAGGTCAGAGCGGCGATGATCGCGGCAATGAGCGCCTTCGCATACGGAGCTATTGTTCGCATAGTCTTGTCCATGTCAGTCGGCTATGCAGGTATAGATCGAGACGTGACCACCTTGCGAGTTGATCACTAGGATCCCCGGCGAGTAGCCGGTCAGGCAAGTGAAGTCTCCCGCTGGGCCTTGCGGCCCCGCTGGCCCCGTTGGCCCGGTTGCTCCTGTATCGCCCTTCGCACCCGTGTCACCCTTCGGCCCCGGCGGGCCTGCTGGCCCCTGCGCTCCGGTGCCCACGTCAATCGTGACGGTTTTCGTCGGCGGCTGAGCGGCATTCGAAGCTGCGATCACGGCCGCCACCCCGAAGCCTCCGGCACCGACGAATGCGACCGCAGACGCCGCAATGACCCAGTTACTCTTCATTGGCCCGCTCCATCTTCAGCTTATGTAGTTCGGCCATCGCTTCTTCTCCCTCCGCTCGTGCTTCCTTGAGCCGCTGACGACAATCTTCATTCGCCTTGTCTTCAGCTTCTCTTCTAGCTCGTCTAGCTCCGAGGATTGCAGTTGTCACTCCGGCAATCGAAGAGATGATCGCCGCGATTCCGAGAAGATCAGCGCCAGCAGAAAATGCAAGGATCAACCCACATCCTCTTCCGCCGCATCCGCGATCCGCTCCATAGCGACGGCGATTCTATCGAGTACCGCCATGAGCCGGTCGAATGCGTCGATCAGCCATTGCATATTCACAGCTTCCCGATCCGGGCGCAGACGATGAACGCGCCGGTATCGACCGGCCGAGAACCGCCAGGGCCGATGGAGCCGGTGATGGCCGGCAAGCTCGACGGATTGCCGACCGTGATGGACGCAACTCCATTGCTGATCGTGATGCCAATGTTTGCGCGCTCGGTTTGCGGGAGATCGGCAAACAGGTTGCCGCTCGCGCCGCCGAGCTGGTAAGGAGCGCGGCCATCGCCAGGCGGGTACTTGGTCACGTACGTCGAGGCTCCGGCGTACGGGATATGGTAGTGCCCGGGATCCGTGTAGCCATGACCGTGACCGCTGTCGGTCGCCGGGTGCACATGGTTCGGTAGCCCAAGGGTGTTTGAGCTATTGTGCCTCGGAGTTCGCTGCGAGGCCGGGAGGCCGTCATTGACGCCGATGGCGGACACGTCTCCGTGCGGGCCGATACTGACGGCCTGCCGTCCGCTCGTGTCCGGCTTCGTGAGAGTGTTCCCGAGATGAGCGTACAAGTCGGCGTAGATCCCGGTCGCGGCCGGAAGATTGCCGCCGTCGTACAGAACCCAACCCGGAGGTACGGCCGCATCCGGCTTGTACCATTCCATCGTGGCTCCTGCGGGCAGGCTCGTCCGGATCCAGCTCGATCCGTCCGTGATAAATCCGGACACCTGGTCAGTGGCGAAGTAGGTGGAGCCTGCGGCGATGGCGTTCGCAGCCGGTCGAGCGGAGAGCAGGCCGACGTTGCTGGTGGTCGGCGCGACTGAGCGCCAAGTAGCTCCGTCATCATACCAGAGCAGAGAGGTATCGGTTGCCCACCAGAAACGCCCGCCTCCCGCCTGGTGTGCCGCTGCCTGTCGCTGCGCATCGGTGCCTTGGTTGAAGATGACGTCCGAGTCAGCAGCTAGAGCAATATTGCCTATGTGAAGAGCGATGTCGGCCCGGTCGCTACGATCCGGGTTCGGGTATGAAATCGCCCGTCTGGTCGTGGTGAGCATGGGCCTCCTTAGTGGATGTCCCCGTACGTCTGGAACGTGTCATAGATGTACTGGTAAATCCAGGTCGCGTTGTAGATCTGAGCGTAAGTCAGAGACGGCGGCGTACCGGGGTTGACCGTCAGTGTCCACTGCAGACCGGCTGGCTTCGAGAATTGATTGACGTAACGAATGATGGTCGAGGTATCCGCAGGAGCTTCCGCTGCCCAGATCGTTACGTTGAAGTGATAGGCGCTGGTGTCGCGCTCCGTCATCTGCACCGTCTTCGTTCCGGTCAGGAAGAGGCGCACAGCAGCGAGGATCGAGGCCGGAGTGCCGCGCTGCCAGGCGACGTGATCGCGGATCATCTGCCGCATCGTGTCAGGCGTCGTACCAGCGTAGAAATGCATACCGAGGAACTGACCGAGGTATGGCAGACCTTCGTCCGGGACACGGTTGATGTCGAGGATGATTGACCAACCCGGCTCGCCGTTCGGCCCGTCTTCGATCAGATCAGCTGCCGGCTGCATCATCAGACCGAGCGCGTCGATGTATGCGAGTAGCGGATAGCCGAGCGCGGCATCCGGCTTGGCTAGCGGCTCCAGGCGATCCCAGAGGCGCTGCGTAACGTCATCAACGGGCCAGCCGGTCGGAAGACTCACGGCGTCGCCGTCCCATTGATCGTGCCCTGATCGGTCAGACAGCCGTGCCCCGGCAGAGTCAGGTCGGCCGTCCCGAGCGAGCCGCCGTGGAGAGCCATCGTCATGCTGATGACGCGATCCACTCCGTCAGCCTGGCCGAGAACGTTGATGATCTTCCAGTAGTAGACCGTCGGCGTCTCGACCCAGGTTGTCGCGGCTGCGGTTGCGTCGGTCACGGTCGGATCCATACCCCAGGTAGACGGATCGAGGTAGGCATTCAAGTTCGCCAGCGCGTTCGCCTGAACAGTTGCGGCCGTGAAGCCGACGAGACACTTGACATTGAACGTGACGTCGATCTGCGTCACAGTCGGGTCGAAAGCCGAGACGACGAAGTTGGTCTCGCGCTGGCCGTCTAGGTAGGCTTGGAGGTTCGCTTTGATCCCGGCCGATACCGGAACACCGTTCGAATCCACCGCCGCCACGCCGACGTACCTTTGGTTGTTGGAGGTTCCATCGGCGGGGTTGTAGCCGTCGAGAGCGACGCAACGGGCCACCCCTGCGACATCCAAGGCTGCCAGGGAATAGTCAGAGGCCAGGATGGGCCGTTGAGAGAGACGCTGTAGCTTCCGAGCGAGCCGGTTGTTGTAGTCGGAGGATAGTTCTGCATCTTGACCTCCGGTGGTCAGTCCGGTCAGAACGACGGTGGAGACGTAGGCGAGCTGATCGACAAGCGTTGCTTGGTAGCCGCTTCCGCCGAGACCGGACGTGATCACCCCGGTCTCCATAGAGGTCAGGGTGACGCCGCCCGCTGCGGTTGCGGTCGATCCAGCCGGAACGATCACGTCGAGCGTGGTCTGGAAGCCATGAGCGATTCCGACGTCATCGGTGATGGTGACGAGCGTACCGGCCGGGATCGTATGACCGAGACTGTCGATCATTGTCCAAGTCGAGCCAACGTTCGCGCTGGTCGCGTCCATCGGCGGGATACCGGCCAGCGTAGCTCCAAACCACTTGAAGATTGTATCGGGCACGTCGGCCGCGATACCAAGCAGATCCGACGCCTCGCTGGCGGTCGCCTGTAGGATCCAGACATCGAGGTTGCCGTCGTTCTCTACCCACTCCGGCACCCGCTGCTTGATTGCAGCGTAGGCGTTGTTCAGAAGGTCAGTCGGATCTGAAGTGATCGGGTACGAGATGTAGCCCTGGAAGCTCATACGGATCCCTTCGAAGTGATCGAGACGCCGACGTTGATCCGGTCGATCAGATCGTCAGCGATGTCCATCCGCTCGTTGACGATCATCGTCGCTCGCGGCTCCTGCGAACTCAGTAGCTCGTTGATGGCGTCCGCCCCGATGGGCTGCTTGATGAATGCGTAGTCAGGCACGCCGAATCCCGGTACTTCGTCGCGCCAGCCGACGTGCGTGAGAGCTACCGCGACGACGCAGTTCGCGACGTCATCGATGGTATCCTGCTCGCAGACGTTCGCGCCGCCCTTGCCGAGCCGGAATGGAAGATCGAAATGAGGTACGTCTACGTTGACATCTGCCATTAGCTGATCCTCACTGGAGTGACGGCGAGTTCCGCCGAGTTGACGGCCGACTGTCCCGAGATACCGTGGGCGATGGTCGCGTTCGTATTGAGTCCGGTCGCTCTCGCCTGCCCGGAGAGACGTTGCCGGTTGGCCGTGACACCGGTAGCCGCCACGGTCGAAGTACCCGAGCCGCCAACGATTGTTCCGGACGAGACCGTCAGAACGTCTGACCAAGATCCGCCTGAGCTACAATCGGCTGACCAGCGGATGTCGTAGTCTCCTCCACGCGGGACGTTCAAGTTGAGCGTTGGCGATCCGCCCTGAACATAGAACGCGGCCCCGCCGATGAACTCCCACTTGCGTACGGATCCACTTAGACCGTTGTACTGGAACATCCAGGTCACTCCGGGCTGTACGTTTGAGGCGACCCATATATCGTCGTCTACCGGCTGGGGTGGCGGGCCGTCATCGATCAAACCGCTGTAGATGATCGGATCGCGGGTACTCGGCCAGACGCCGATGATCCAAAGCTCCCTGCGGTTGTCAAACACGCAGAGAACTATGTCACCCTTATCCGGAACGGTCATGCCGCTACGAGCCTGCCAGCGAACATTCGTGAACTTCGCCTCCGGATGAAGATCAGGGATGATGACGCCGATCTTCGCTGTTTGGTTGATCGGCGCGTCTACGACGTAGCCCTGCCAGATCTGCGGCATGGTACCGAACGGCTGTACGGTATCTAGCTCAAGCTGACTCATAGCGGCAGATAGCTCCGGTAGGCAGTCGGCGGGCCGGGGCCGTTGAGGGACTCCATCTTGACGCCGTCATCGCCACCGATCTGGATTTGATTGCCACCGCCAACGACGAGCGCAACATGATGGTAGTCAGGCGGCGATCCATAGAAGACGAGATCACCCGGCGACGGGTAGGGAACTGGCGCGCCATGAGTGGCGAGAGTGCCAGTGTACCCATTGCCGCTGTAGCCTGCTCCATTCGGATCGGCTGCGCCCGCCTCCTTGTAGCAGAGCGTCACGAACGAGGAACAGTCGATCCCCTTGGACGAGCTATGGGCTTCAGCGCTGAAGAGCGTATCCGGATACGGTCGAGGATTCTGCCAGGCATGCGCGTAGTGGAACGGCCACTTGGCCTGAATCTCGACGCACTTCTGAGCGATCATGACGACCGCCTTGCGCGAGCCGTCCGTGCCGGGTAGCCCGCCGAACATCGCGGCGTCGGTCGAGGCTGCGACGCTTGGATCAGCCGGATGGCCCTGCGCCCAAGTCGGGAGTGTCTGGATGTTATCGTCCAAAGGCTCCGGCAGGGTCGGCTGCGGCTTGGTCAAGTTGACATCCGCGTTGTCGTCGAAGAGGCTCCGCGAGAAGTTGTTGACGCACCAGCGGCCGGTGATCGGCCCCATATCCTGAAGCACGATGATCGAACCAGGCGGCGCGAGCCAGAGGCCGACCTGGCAGGGCATGTCCACGGTCGCACCCTTCTTGCCGAGGTCGTAGTCGAAGCCAATGCCCTGAACGCCAGCCGTACTCTCCGTCACGGTGACTATCGGCTGAGTCTTGAATAGATCATCGTCGGTGAGGTAGTAGAAGACGCCGCCGATGAAGAAGGCGCGCCAGCCAACCTCGTCCGCGAGCCGACGAATACACGTCCAGTTATCCTCGCGCTTGAAAGTCTTGTTGGCCGAGTCTTGAGTACCGCGCATGTAGTAGTAGGTATTGTCGGCCGTAGGCGACCAAATCTGGGACATGTTGTTCATGAAGGCTGCGTCACCCTCGTTGCCGGTGTCACCACCCTTCCCAGGCGGGATCCCGAAGGCCGTGACAATCGCGTTGGCCTCACCCTGCCATTGCCCGTAAAGATCGGGATGGCCCGAGCGCTGAACGTTCTGGCAGAGATCGTTGTAGCTCCACCCCTTGTAGCTCTGGTCTTCTTTGATACATCGCTCCAGGAACATTCGGGCCGAGGTCGCCGGATCGTGCCGGTCAGCATAGCTCCCATAGTAGGTCGTCTGCTGGAAGAGACCAACGCTGGTACCGTCGCCGCCCGAGAGGTTGTGGAGCGTAGACTCCTGGATCGCCGTCATGATCGCGCAGACGCAGACCTTACGGTTCGCATTCATATTCTTCGCGACCGTCAGAATCGTATTGGCGTTGTTGCGCTGATCCTTCACCATCGCGACTCCCTTGACGGTAAGGTACACGCCTTTGGGATATGGATCACCATGATGGCGAGCTTCGATTGGCGATTCCTGAGTGAGAGCCGGGATCCCGCCGGATATGTCCCCGGTGGCTACGACATCTCCCCACTTCGTTCCCACCGTCGTATCCTTCGCCTTGGTGATCGGCTGGATCTGCTTCAGGTGAGGGATGACGACCGGGATCTTGACTTCCTTGACCTCGCGGATCAGATTGAGGATGAACTCGGCGCGCGTCGTCTTATCGCGGCTGGCGAACTTGACGCCATTATGCGGAGCGTTGTGCTTCGGATACGTTCGCAGGAGCGCGATCTCGCGCTGCTCAAAGCCGAGCGTTAGTTGATCCGATCCCGCATCCTTAGAAACCTTGACGAGCCGGAACCAAAGGCCGTCGATCTCGATGTCCAGACGCGCGTTCAGAACCTTCGACTTGAGAAGAGTTCGGTCGTAGTCGTCCACCAGCAAGTCAAGCGTACTCGCACCATCGATAGTCCGGTTGACGTTGACATCGATCACCCGCGCCGACGAGTCGAACAACACCTTGCTCTGCAGGTAGACGTTCAGTTTGCCGAGGTCGAAGTCCTCGCCCATCATCTCCTTCTGGATGGTCTTCGGATCGAGCTTCGACAGCTCCAGCTTGTGAACGGCGGTGAGAGCGGTAGCCTTGGTAGGCACTACGGGATCCTCAGCTTGGTTTTCAACGGCAGCTTGTTCGGGTCGCGGATCTTCGGGTTAGCCTTCTTGATGTCCTTCCAGCGGTCGCCGTTCCCGTACATCGCCTTGGCGATACTGCGAAGTGTCTCGCCCTTGCGGTGAACAATGTACGTGTTTGGCAGAGACTTCGTGACGACGATGTTCAGACGATCCTCCTCGTGGTACTCAAGCAGATGGACTACTGCGTCCTGCCGCATGCGGAACGGAGTGCCATCCTTGCCCAGATCCCAGTACACGTCATCGCCCCATGTGATGTCGTTGATCACCCATTGCGCGCCGGCAACTGCGACATCCGGGTGCGCGCCGTCGAGGGTGACGGTCGGAGGCTGATGCCAGTCGAGGCCGAGGCCCATCTTGTTGAGCTGCCGGATCTCGCGCTCGACGCTCTGCTGGTCGTGCCAGCCATTGAAGAGGATCGGCACGTCCATCTGGTACGGCTCGCGGCCACCCCATTGCGTCAGCGCGACGCGGCGCGGGCGGGCAATCTGGTTCCAGCCGCCGATCCCGCCGGTCATCGTCGGCGGGCCGTCTCCGCGCATGACGCGAACCGAGGCTCCATCGCTCGACCGGAAGATGTAGTAGTAGCGGTCAGGCGGCGTCGTCGGCTTGTAGACCGATTGTTTCTTGCCGCGCGGGTGAACGTCCGAGAATACGATGCCACTCATCTACGCGCCGCCTTATTCTGTCGGTGTTTTGCGGTTGCCTCCGCGACCTTCTTACCGTCAACATGCACGTGCACCGTGGACGAAACTTGCATAGGTCTTGCCTGACCCTGCGCTACTGCCATACTCCGCGCGAACTGGTTGGGAGAGGTCACAGGGATTGCGCCGCCGCTTGGAGTTGCAAAGGCAGGCCCGCCCATAGTGCGGTAGTCGATGAGTCCGCGAGGGAGTCCGCCCGTCGCAAAGTTCAGAGTATTCCATGCGCCCTCTGCAATGGTCTTTGTCATTCTACTGAGCCAGCTGGGAATATGAATCTTGCCGATCCAGTGGATAAGACGCTTGACCCAACCGACGAGCGTGCTGACCGCTCCGATCAACATCGTCATGAATTTGTACCACAAGGTAAAGGTAGCAATCGGGTCGCCAATCGCGACTCCGATCCATTGCCAGTGCTTGAGGATCCAGTTGAGCACCGGCTGCGCTAGGTGCCAGAGCTTTTCGAACGCCTTGTAGTGATCGTTCCAAAAGTCACGCAGCTTGTGGGCCAGGTTGACGATCTCGTGGACAAACAGACGGAGGTTATACCAGTGGTTCCAGATATACTGGGCCGTCTTGTTGACGAAGTCGTGGAACCGCTTCCACTTGAAGTAGAGGATCACGAGACCGCCGACGACCGCTGCGACCGCGAGAACGATCCAACCAATCGGGTTGTCCAATAGGAACGCCCACATCGCGACACCGGCATCTTGGATCGCAGGGATAAGAGTTCCCCGAATCGCAATGCCGATTCTCATGATGCCCTTTTCGAATGTGCTTAGAGGCACCCACTTGCCGCCCCGGCTGATCACTGTGCCGTAACCGCCAACGTTCTTCCCCATCATGATCAGCCATAGTTCTTTGATTCTCGCACCAGAGGCTTGAGCGATCCAGCCGGTGACCCTTGTCATGAAAGCGAACTGCGCCATCATGACCTCTGCAGCCTTGAGTGAACCGCCAAGCAGCTTGAGCGTCAGAAGCCACTTCCGCAGACCGCCTGCTTCTGCAATCTTGGCGGCGAAGTAGCACGCCACAAACGACGCGGCCAGGCCGATCATGATGTACTGCAGACCTGGGACGTGCTTGATCAACCAAGTAAAGGCGACGATCAGAGGCCGAAGGGCAATCGAGATTTTGCCCGCCACAAACAGAACCGTCCCAAGACCTATGGCTGTCTGCTTGAGTAGATAGCCGAGCGGCTTCAAGACCATAACGAGCGTCTTGAACAGATCGAAGATCCCGGACGCTTGCGGGTACCGCTTGGAGAATACGTCCAGAATGTCCGAGAACCTGAGCTTATATCCCTGCTGCTTCGCTCGCGCAGCTATCGCGTCGAACGTCTTGTTGAGAGACGGGAGTAGCCCACTCGATACTCCTCGGAAGACGCCAGCCGTCAGGTAGCCCATCGTCTGCGAGATGTTGTCCTTGAGGGTCGCGAGCTGACCGTTGAGCGTCTTCGCCTGCCGCGCGGCTGCGTTCATGTATCCCGGCTGAGTCTCGATGAATCTGTTGATGGCCTGTAGGACTACCGAGGTCGGGATCCCGAGCGCGGAGATATTGTGAAGCTGATCGCCGGTCAGACCCAGTTCCTTCCGCAAGGCTCCGAAGATCGGGATGCCGTCGCGGGCGAGCTGGTTGACCGTGAACCCGGTCAAGCGACCTTGGTACGCCATATGCTGAAGCGCGACCGCGACTCGGTTGAGCTGCGCGGGGCTAGTCCGGCCCGTCGCTGAGAGCGCATCGGTCATCGCTCTCAGCGTCTGATTCACTTGCTGCGCGGTAATCCCGAGTGGCTGCATCGCCAGGAACATCGAACGGAACGCCGTTGTCATATCCTGGAACCGGAAGGGATTGTACTTGGCCATATTGAAGAGCTTGAACAGCTCATCGCGTACGGCCTGGGATCCGTGCATGACCGGCAACAGAGCGGTCGTCGCCTGCTGCATCGTCGAGTTGAAGTCGATTCCCCACTTGGTAAAGGCGACAGCCGCGCCGGTCAGAGCGAGCGTTCCCATGTAGGCGTAACGCCGCATCGTGAACAGAACCTGGTTCATGAGGAAGCCACGCTTGGTAGCGCCGGTCTCTGCCGCCTCAAGAACCCTGACCTTCTCAGCCAGACCGGTGACAGCTGCGCCCGTCGCCTCGATCCCAGCGATTGCGCTCCGAGCGCCGGTCAGAACGATCCGTATGGTGGCGTTGGCTCCACCGAGCGCCATTACTTCATCGCCTCACCAAGTTTGTTGATGATCTTGATCGCGAGATCCTCGTTGGCCAATAGCATCAGCTTCTGGTATTCGGTCGCGATAGCCATCATTCGCGAGCGAAGCTCCGAGTCGTCCGTGTCCAGGAACTTGTGAGGATCCTGACCGGAGAACGCCACCTGGGCTGCTGCCTTGATCTCATCGGGGATCCCTAGAGAACTTCCCCCAGGAACTCCTCGTCCACCTTCATGCCGGTGTTGGCCATCCAGCGGTTGAGCATGATCCCGTATTGGCCCACCATGAACTCGTTGAAGCCGAAGACCCAGTAGACCGCCGTACGAGCGTCACCCTCACCGTTGGTTTGCCAGCCGAGGTAGTTGGCAAACTCGTCCCAGTTGAGAACGTGGCGGTCGTTGTGGCGGTCATCCTGGATCTCCCGTACCTCTTCGCCGTCCTGCAGGTAGAAGCCGACCGTGGAGTTGATGATCGTGTCGAGCAGAATCCGCATGTTCCGCTCACTGCGGTCACGGGTCTCGGTCAGAACCTTGCGACCGATGACCTCGATCTCCTTGCGGTCGATCAAGCGGTGCTTGACGGCGACGTTGTACTCTTCGTAGCCGGTGAGAGGTAGAATGACCTCCTTGGTCTCTGCGAGAGCCGTGCGCTGGGCACGCAGCTGATCCGCCAGAGAACCCGGCTTGATCCCTACCTCTTCGGTGATCTCGTGGAGAGCAGGCTGCTCTTCGTTGATCTCCATATTTGCTCCCTCCTATTCCTGCTAGGTGCTGGTCGGCTTGTTGTCGATTGTACAGACGATCTCGACCATGCCAGGATCGCTCGTGCTCTCGGAGTTGTGCTCCGGAAGCGTTACGGTCTTCAGCGTGCCCGTCCAGACGATGGGCCGACCGTAGTGGTTCTTGTAGCGATCCATCGGCTGCGCCGAGATGACAACGCGCGAGACGCCTGCCGCGTCAATCAGCTGCTGGATGTTGTCGTGATCACGCCCGAGCCGGTAGTTGCGGCTCATCGTGAGCTGCCCCGGGGTGATCCTGCCTCCGAGCGAGTACGGTGGCGCCATACCGCCCGGGTAGTACAGCCGCTCTTCTGAGTCGATCTCGCCGCCCGTTCTGGTGTCCCAGACGCCGTACGGGATCATGTTGCCTGGCTTGTGAGGGTGCTCGACTTGCAGCGTGACCTGCCAGGTGTCGAGACGAGTCCCTCTGATCTGAGTGCTCATCTACTCGCCTCCTACGGCTCCGTGATCGGCTTCTTGTAGATTTCGATTTGCACCATCTCGGCGAACTCGCTCATGCGGACGTTCAGTACCGCGTGAAGCTCGTGCCGCGAGATCGTCGTTGGAGTGTTGACCTGCGGGCCAGTGTCTACGAAGAACGCATCCCCGGCGGACGCGCCGTACAGGTCGCCGTTGTTGTAGTAGGTCTGGAGCAGACCGGAGAGTGCTCCGTTGAACGCGGAGATCGTCTTGCCCTGACCGTCGATCTTGTCGAACATGAACCCTTCCGCGATGTTTTGCGCGTTGGCCGCGATGCCCATGTAGAGCCGAGCACAGCCGAAGTTGACCCAGTCCGGCTCCGCGTTCGGATCCACGAGCGAGCGCCAGCCGTAGTTTCGGATGGCTCCGTACAGCTCGCGAACCACGTCGATGCAGCCGACGTTGAGCTGCCCGCGAACCGTATCACTGACTGCCGGCTGCGAGAGATCCACGCTGAAGATCGAGACTCCCTGATCACCAGCAGCCGCCTGGTCAGCTCCGACGCCGGACGAGTCGTTGCGGGAGAGCAGGCCCGCAATCAGAGCCGAGGGCGGAACGGAGCGCGTCGAGCCGGTGACCACACCCGGCACGATCACCCACGGCCAGAACATGGCCGAGAACTTCTGGTTGCCCGTTCGCGCGCCGGTCGCGCTCGCGAGCAAGGTGTTCACGGTTGACGTATCCGGCGCGTCCAGGAGAGCGACCCGCCGATGCGTTCCGGCATGATCGACCAACTGCTGGTGTCCCACATCGGTCGTGCGGCCCGGAGCCGAGACCTGGCCAGGGCCGAGATCGCTCGTGATCAGGGCAAGCGCGCTCGCCCACTGAGCGTCCACGATGTTGTTACGGTCATCGTTGCCGCCGGTCAGAGCCGACGCCGCCACCGGAGCCGGATCGTTGGCCGACGCGCCGAGCGCGGCCCGGATGTAGGACGAGCTGGCCGCCCAAAGAACAGCGGCGTTGTTGTCCACGAGATCCGGACTGGTCTCGACCTCGGTGTTGGTCGCGTCCTGGACGAACAGAACGAATGTACCGGAGCCGCCGCCAGCACGAACCCCGACCTTGATGTTGTTCCCGCTCGCGCCCGGGCCGAGCGCGGAGACGGTGAGAGCCACCGCAGCCCCCGCATCGTTGAGAGTGCGGGATGCCGTGACGGCTGCAGGGCCGACCACACGCGCGATCCAAGCTGTGGCCCCGCCCTCGCGGAAGTACACATCCAGAGCGTCGTACAACACGCTGTACGAGACGCGCGGCCCGAAGATCCGCGTGAAGTCTGACAAGCTCTGGATCTGCGTCGGGGCGACCGGCCCCGAATCGGTGAGACCTGTGACGAACCAGACGCCGGTGTCAGTCGGCGCGGAGCGCGCTGGCGGCGAGCTTCGCAGAGTGACGTTGACGCCAGGCCGGACGAGCACTGCGCTCATGCCGGTGCCTCCTCCTCAGTTGATTGCTCCTCCATCTGCGGTTCGGGCGGTGTGACGCCGGTCGCGTCGATCAGCCAGCCGATGTCGATCATCCCTTGGGCATGCTCGCCAGGAGCGTCCAAGGTGACGTAGTCACCCGGGCCAAGCGGCTGCCCTTCGTCCAGGATGACGGCGTGCGGGCCGATGAAGCGATACTGCGTTCCGCCTGGCGGCTTCTTCGTCGGTTTGGTATCCGCCATTACTCTTCTGCCTCCTCCAGTCGTTCGACATCAACGTACACAGACTCGACATCGGGCCAATTGGATCCCGGCTGCGCTTCTTCGGGCGGATCCGGGTAGGCTGGCCCAGCCCACTTGTTCATCATATTCTCGACGCGCACTCGGCAGATCACTTGGGCTGCCCTCATAGTACGAGCCTGTTCGATGTCCGGGACATCTTCGTAGCTCTCGTCCATGACGTTGATCCCGTTGAACTCCCAACTGTCGTCGAGGAAGCTCTTTTGCTCTAGGATCGCGCGCGCAGCCGCTCCGTAAATCTTTGCCATACGCTCCGAGTTGTCTTCCGTATTTGCAGCAGCTATCACCCCCACTCCGAGTGCCCACCAGCCGCCGACCGCTCCATCCCCAGCGTAGTCAGGCGCTTCGGCCATGCCGGGACTAACAACAACCACAATCGGGATCTGCTCGTCCGGGTAGGAATCGAAGCGCCAACGCTCGACATAGGTGCGAGGCGGCGGGATCTGCTTAGTCGGGTAGTCTCGTTGAATCTCCAGTTCGTGAATGTACGTCGGATACCAAAGCTTGAGCGTCGCTATGACGGCGCGGGTCAGAACGCTGCCGTCGAAGATCGGCTGGAAGATTGAGTCTGGGGGCGGATAGGTACTCATCGCACCTTCATCGAGGTCTGGAGGTAGTCTTCACAGATCTTGACCCAGCGCAGGAGATCGCCCCTGACGAACTTGATGAACGGGCGAGCCGGGATCCCAAGCTCCTCACTACCTTCGTCCATGACGACCGCGTATGGGACATAGGTCGAGAAGTGGATCCGGTAGTTGTTGACGACCAGATCCTGTTCGCCGCCTCGCTTGGTCATCGAGTCGAAGAGTCTGTGAGTGTAGAAGAGGATGCGAGTGTCTTTGTTCGCAGCCGCCTTGCGAGCCACCCAGTCTTCGGAGAGCATCTGCCAGGAGCCGCCACCGCGCCGACCTTGGCTTTCGAAGTTGATGCCGATGACTTCCATCAGATCGTCCGCGACCAGCTCCAGCGCGGGCTTCATATGCCCGACAGCTTCCTTCCCGCCGAATAGCATCTCCTTGACTTCTTGAACTCCAAAGATACGAGTGTCGAGGAACTTGACCGGCATCAGAACGGCCTATCGTACAAGTTGTCATCAACGGGATAGGCGTACATCGGAGACCCGCCCGCACCCGCGAGCGCGTCCGTAGGAGACTGACCAGACTCCTCGGCCAAGATCGCTTGCGCCAGAGTCTTGACCTTCTCATCGAACAGCGTCTTCAGGTGTGGGTAGACGGAGCGGTTCTGAGCGACCTCGTTGCCGTAGAACGTCAGCTCGATGTACATCGCAGCCCGGAGCGCGGTGACATCTTGCGCCTCTTGGATCAGATCCTCGGGGATGTCGGTTCCGATCAGAGGCCGGACGTTGTTGACCGCCTTGTCGATCAACATGCGCGCTTCTTCGGCGGTCGGGATCGTGTTCTCGGTGAAGGTGTTCTGAATGACGCCGTTGTTGTCGCGGCTGCGAACCAGGATCACCCCGGCTACGTCCGGCAGCGTCGGCGTCCATTCGATGGGGATGCCGTTGAACGTCGGCTGCATCTCCATCACGTTGTTGTAGGCATCTCCGAACGAGATCCGGTACCAGCCGTGCTCGATGGTTGCTTGGTTGGTCGTGAACGAGCGCGGCATCGGGTCGGACGGATCCGCGTCAAGTGGGACGAGGTTCTGAGTGTCGATCAAGGCCCATGGGCCTTCCTCGGTCGGCCCCTCTTCGATCATCACGGTTGACCAAGGCACGTCATCGAACCTCGGCACCGGGGTGTAGTCGGTGAACGAGACGATGTACGTTTGAGGCGTACTCACTTCAGGATCCTCCCTCCGGCTGGACTTGCGTAGGTGCCCCGTGGCACAAATGATCCGCGACTTGATCCTCGGGCAGATCCGACAATGTGACCAGGCGCTCCCGCTCCGCTGCGAACTGCTCCGACGGCGGCTCCGTTCGAGATGTGCCCAGAAGCGATGAACGGAGATCCAGCACGGCCGGTGGCCGGTACCGGATGCGATCCTTGCGCCGAGGAAGGTGTTTCAGCAGTGCCAACAGCCGGGAAGATTTGAGTAGATCCATTCGCTGTTGATAGGATACTCCCCGGAGGCTCATCCGTAAAGAGGACATACGGAGGATCGCGCCATTGCCAATCGTCCCCGTATCCAGAATCGCTCGCGCTGAGTAGCGCCCGGAGCGCCTCCGCGTCAAGGCCGGTACCTTTGTCGGAGCCGTAGATCGCTTGCCCGAGAACAATATCGGTGCCGTGACCGGAGTCAGATGCCAGTACCTGAACACGAACGTCGATCTTGTCTGTTCCGAGACCGGCATCGAATCCGGCGACTTTCGCCAGGAGCGACACGACTTCGACGGCCTGACCAACATCGATCCCCGATGGGACGAGAGTCGTAAGAATTGCTGAGTCGGATCCGGAGCCGCTGTCGCTGGCCGCCGTTTGACTCCGGATTTCCGTCGCCTCAAGCGCCGTCCCTGAGTCGCTCCCTGCGGCGAGAGTGGCAGCCAGCGCAGCGGTCTCCGTAACAGCGCCAGCATCCGAGGAGGCAAGGGCAACCTTGACGCTGGCGCTCTCGACCGAGGTTCCAGTGTCAACGGTCGGCACCGCCGTACCGAGTGTCGCACTCTCAGTCGAAGTTGAATTCTGATCAAAGGCGAGGACTTGGACGGATGGGACAGTGACATCGCTGCCACTGCCCGCATCCGTTCCCGCCAGCGCGGCATGGAGAGCTGCGGTCTCCGTCGCCGTGCCAACGTCGAAGGCCGGGAGAGCGCCTGTAGGAGCTTGCGCGTATTCCGTTACCGGCCCGGAGGCGTCTAGAGCCGTGAGATAGGCTCTTACAACAGTAGATTCGGTGACAAGACCGTTCGAATCGGCTACGAAGTACCCGCCGGTGGGGATCCCGGCGAGATCAAGGCTATAGGCGGTATCGAACGACGCAACCAGAGCAACGAGCGTGGTAGCCTCGATCCCGACACCGGAATCGAAGCCAAGCTTGATCGGAGCAGCGTAGTCGGTACCTACGCCTGAGTCGGCTGCGAGTACCTGAACATTGACGCTTCCGATCTCGGATCCAGAGCCGCTGTCGGCAGACTTGACGCCAACCAGAGCGACCTCGCCCGTCGTCCCGTTGTGATCGGTAGCGAGGAAGGCGACGGCTGCATACGCGACTTCAGTCCAGATCGGGTATGGCGGCGCGTACGGCAGTTGCGAGTAGTATTGAGTGGTCGCGGGGATCGCTGCATACGTGGCGTAGCGCGATGGCAGGCCCGCATAGGTCGCGTAGGACGGATCCGAGACGTTGATCTTGACGTTGAGAACGCTCGCGTCCGCGCTCGCGCCCGCGTCTATAACAACGATTCCGTAGACCAGCGTAGCGTTGTCCGACGTAACGCCGCTGTCCGAGACCGCCAGGACGACCTTGACCGTGGCGCTCTCGCTGAATGCGCCGGCATCTGTCCCGGAGATCGCCTGGAAGGTCGCGGTGGAAGCGAAGTCAGTGACCACGCCCGCGTCGCTGGCCGCGAGCTTCGCGACCAAGGTTGCGGCGTCAGTTGCTGTACCAGCGTCGAGAGTCGGAGCTGCGGCGGTTAGCGATTGGACTTCAGTCGCGGATCCAGCGTCGGTTACGACGAGCTGCGCGACAAGCGTCGAGCTGTCGTTACCTGAACCGCTGTCCGCGCTCGCGGCCTTGACGACGAGAGTGGCGCTATCCGAACCGCTCCCGGCATCACTAACCTGAGCAGAGTAGACAACCGAAGCAGTCTCGGTCGTGCTGCCATTGGAGTCAGTTGCGCTGACGCCGAACTTGACGGTGGCGGTCTCGGTCGTCGGCCCGTTCGCATCGGCAGTCGAGAACTGCTTGAGGGTGACGGCGGCGGTCTCGGTTGCCGTCAAGTACGGCGGATTGAACGGGAGCCGCGCGTAGTCTCTGGTGGTGGCCGGGATCGCGGCATAGGTCGCGTACGCTACGGGCAGATCTGCGTATGTCCGCAGGCCTGGATCTGAAGTGGTGAGGCGCTTCCCGACATCCATCGGCCCCTGACCGGGATAAGGCCAGCCAAAAGCGTTGACGCCGAACATTAACCCTCAGCCATGAAGGTGCAGCCAGTGAGCGAGAGCCAGCCGCCGCCCGGAGTCGCCTGCGCCTCGACATTGCCGTTGTCGTAGATGCGAATCGTCTCGCCCTGCGTTGCGGTCGGATAACTACAGGCCGTGCGAAAGATCAAGTAGCGGCCCGAGAGCGGGCGGTACCCAGCCGGTAGCGCAAACATGACGATGGTTCCGGCGGTCGCCGGGTTACTGATCAGACCTTCCAGAATGACCATTCCGCTGACCTTACGAAACTTTGCTGGCCCCCAAGGTGCGCCGTAGTCAGTGAAGCCTCCAGCGTAACCAAGGTTGCCGTTGACAGACAGCCAGTTGCCGGTATCCGTATGCTGCCACGCCTGCCAAGTCCCGTTATTACAACGCCGCCTGAACTGCGAGATGTTGCCTGGCGGCGATGCTCCCTCGGTGAACGCCCAGGCGGTCTGCGTCGTCCATGCGCCGGGAGAGTGATTCTCAACACGAACAAGCAACCAAGATCCGGGCACGCCTCCGAACGGTGCCGGAGCGTTCGCGGCGTTTGAGGATGAGTACCAGCCCGATTGTTGCGCCTGGTTCCAGTCGTTGCCCGGAGGCAAGTAACCGCCGATCAGCTCGGTCGGAAGATCCGAATGAGCAATCGGAGACCAGATCGCAGCATTGCCGGCCGCACCCTTCACCCATTGACCAGCGACAGTCGGCGTCGGGATCCCAGCTCCTGGCGGGCCTTGCATCCCGCCGACGAGCACCATACCGAACTCCATCGCATGCCTTGAGGTGCCAGTATCGCTGGTATTGGTGTTCAGGCTTCCGCCGCTATCCTGGAAAACAGAACACTCAACATAATCCCCGGGAACCATTTGAATTAGTTCGGATGCCTGAGAGATCGGGTATCCAGCAGCGGCGAAAAGCGCACCATTGTTCCCGCCGACTCCGCTGTAGGTACTTCCGTTGAGCATGATCGCATTTTGCCTGGTGTATCCGCCAGCGCCGGGAACAAACTGTGTCGAGGCCCAAACATGATAGGTACCTGCAACAACACACGTCAGACGTGTTGGAGTACCGGCTGCCCAGTGCGGCCCTCCAACATCATAGCGAGCTGCAGTGAACGGGACGGGTGTCCAAGTGTTGTTCGCAACGGCAAGAACTGAACCACGATAGACGCGCACCGAAGGTTGACCGGGCGGCACTGCGATCCCGGTCGGCCAGAGCGGCACCCAATCGACGGCGGCGGGATTCGGAACGCTCATGATACCCTCACTGGCCAGACGCGGAGCGTTCGGTTGGCGGCCAGACCGCCCGCTGCGGCTGAGTTATACCGAGCGCGAACATCGCTACCAGCGGGAACAGCAAGCACACGATCCGAAACCGTATGGGTGATATGACTAGACCCTACGGACGGCCCTAGCATCGCGGTCGCGGCGCCAAGGCTACCTGAAAAGTCGGAGCCGCGACAGAGAGCCTGCTGGAAGAGGTTATTGCCTGATGGATGCGAGAACTGAGCCATCGCTACGGCATCGTAGTCGCCCGCACGCGGTACAAGAAAACGAGTAATGGTCGGACAATCGCCGAATGCACCTGAGCCGGGAATCGTCTCGTATGCTCCGTTTGAGAAGTTACCCAGCCACGATGCGCCGCCTATGAACTCCCACTTGTATACCGACGAGCTACCGGCATTGTAACGGAACGTCCAGTTGACGCCGTTCGTCGCATCAGCAGGAAGAATCCAGATCTGTCCATCTACCGGCGAGGCGGGCGGCGTCGTTGAGTAGGTCGGAGTGCCGACTGGATAGGAGACGGCGACCGGCACCGCCGCATCCAGGCGCTCGACCGAGAACACGGTCGGAGTGGCTGCGAGTAGAATCGAGCCGCCGCTGTTCTGGTAGATCACGAGCGCAAGCTGATCGCCCGCGTTCAGAGAGGCATCGACCGTGCATGGCATAGCCTGCTCAATCGTAGTTGTGATCCCATTGTAGCTCGCTTCGCCGATCACTCCTACGTTTCCTGCAACCGAGTTCTTGAGAATCTGAATACCGCGTATTCCGCCGCCAGCAGCTGCCGCGCAGATCACTGTCACCGAGATCCGGTAGCGCCCCGGCGTCTTGATGACCATCTTGCCCGCGCCATCCCAGATATTGTCGGTGTCGTATTCGACCGTCCAAACATTTGCTATCTGCGTCCAGGCGGCATTCGGCCAAGATGGCGACGATGTACAGTAGACCTTCGCTATCGGGTTGTTCTGCGAACCCACCGGGAATACAACCGGAGCGTTCAGCGTCGGCCGTACACAGGCATACATTATGCCGTTGTAGACGACGATGTCGCCGTCGGCGTACTGGGTGGCAGCGACGTACGCGCCCCGGTAGTTGAGTCCAGTCGCACCGTTGAGGTTCCAGAGCGGAATCCAGTTCGTAGAGGCAGGAGCTGGAGTGCTCAAGAGATCCTCACCGGCTGACAGGAGAAGGTACGGTTGTCGAGGTTCTGAGCAGAACTTGTGTTATACCAGAGCGCGACGACATTCCCGGCAGCGACCGTTAGCCTTTGACGGTCACGCGAAACGTTGTTCCAAGTCGAGTTCGTATTTGATGTATGAACATCGTTGGTAGGAGTAGCGCCGGCAATCGAGAGGCCCATGGTGTAAGTAGATGTTCCTCCCTGACCGCGAGCCGTGAAGGAGAAGTCGTACACTCCCGCACGAACCAACGTGAATTGCATTCCCGTCGGATGCCAAGCGGCATCACCGGTCATTCCGATAACGGTGGAATCTCCACCCCACGCCGGAGCACCGCCGACAAACTCCCACTTGTATGCCGAGGTCGATCCGGCGTTGTAGCGGAGACGCCATTGATAGGACGGCGCAGTTGCCGAATCTACGAGGATGTGCTCTTGACCATCAACGGGAGCAGCGGGCAAAGTAGTCCCGTACGTGGGCAACTGCGGCGGGGCAATCGTCGGGCCTCCGGGCCAGGCGACCGGCGCGGCGGTCGTCGGCTTGATGCAGAGATAGGCGACCCCTTGATAGACAACGATCTCGCCATCCATGTAGGTCGGGCCACTCGCGAAGTCTCCGTCGTAGATCAGATCCTCAGCGTCGGTCAGAGTCTTGGCCGTGATCGTAGCGGCAATTTGATCTCCTGCGACGATTGTTCTCGCGCTCGATCCCTCCTGTGCCCGGGTGAGCGTCAGGGTATCAGTGGAGAGCGCGGTACAGCGGACGATCTCGGCGTTGCTGGTAATCGGAATGAGACCGACCGGCCAGACGGTCGCGTTGAACGGCGGCGTCGGAAATTTGGCTCCGTCGCCAGCAGTAACAACCAGTGACGTCCCGCTCGCGGCCGGAGATGGGGCGGTCGCGACGTTACTGTAAGCGAAGTTCTTATGAGCGTCTCTCAAGGCGTAGGAGAAGTTGTCGCTCCGACCGAGGCGGGCGGGATCGTGACCTGGACGTTACAGGTGTCTTTCACCGGATCGCCGCCCAAAGCTGTCATGACTGCGTTCGCAGCCTCCTCCGGAGACCAAGCTGGTTTGTCATCTTCGCTGAGATTGATGTTGCAGAAGATATGCATTCATCCTCCTATTCGATCCAGAGCGAAACTTGACGCTCGCGTAGCTCCGGATAATCGTCGTGACCGGGGCCGTGGATGATCTCCCAGCGCAGCGTTCCCGTATTCATGATTGGGCTCACTTCGCTTCCGATGTCGAGCGTGACCGGCCCGCGCTGCTCAATTGCTCGATGCAAGAGATCGCGGATCTGCGAATCAAGCTCTGTCTGCGGCTCCAGGCGCGCGACCACTTCCTCGATCTCGCGCCCAGGCGTCCAGATCCGGCGTAACCGTTCGACAGGATGAAGGTGAGGCACTAGACCTCGACCCAGAATTTGCCGATGTCGGCCGGAGCCAGAACAAACTCATCGCCTAGCTCGTTGACGCCGTAGTAGCTGCCCGGCATGACGACGACTTCATTCGGCAGTACAAGTGGCTCTGCGTCTTCCGCAAGCAGAGTCATGTCGATGCCCTTCGGCTTCTTGTTGCCGTGCTCGGACTTCTCCTTCGTGTGCTGCTCTGCCATCCGCGTCTCTTCGGCGGCGTGCCACTCGTGCATGCTCTTGTTGACTACCTTGATCTTCTTCTTGGCCACTATATCACCCTCAGTATCTTGTTGACGATGATCGACGGCTGAGATGCCTTGATTGCCGAAGCCGAGCCGGTGCTGTCCGATGTACCGGAGTGAGTGTGCGCTCCCGAGCGACCGGCGGTGGTACCGGAGACGCCGTGGTAGTGGTTCGCAGTCATACCGCCGCTGGCGTAGTAGTACGGGCCTGCCGGAGCAGCAGCCGAGTTACCACCCGGAACGACTCCAGCAGGGCCAGCGCCGCTGACCCAGTAGTCGGTGTTGTGCGCGTGGTCAGCCGAGACGGTACCTGAGTTGATACCGACGGAGTGAGTGTGATCCACGGACTCGCCGCCGGTCGTAAAGGTATGCGTGTGAGCCGGGAGCTGCGCCGTCGTCAAGGTGATGCCCTCGGCTCCGAACACAGCTCCCAGTGTTTTACCGTCCGATCCCGAGATCGCCGTAGTGATCCGGTTGGCTGCCGTTCCGCCCATGTCATCCTTACCGGCACCGACTCGGCCTCGGTAGTCGGGAAGGTTGAAGTTCGTCCCGGCCGATCCGCCATATGGACGGCTAGCCGCATCTGCAATCGTTTGTAGCGACGGATACGACGCCTGCGTCAAAAGCTGCCCGTAAGGCAACAGAGACCAGGTAGGGATTTGACCGGCTCCCCATGGCCAGTCCGCTACTCCGCCAAGAGGAATACCAGCGATCCCGCCGAGCGAGGTATCAATCGCGACCGCAAGATTCTTGAGGTGCAGCTGAACATCCGGAATGTCCGTCTGTTCCGGATATGGCCAGCCATAGTTGGTTGTGTTACCCATGGCAGTGGAGCGGGACTCCTGTGCGGCCCAGGTGGCCCCGCTCCATTTCTCCCCTCCTCAGGAGAGAGTGATCTGACTTGTCAGCGTCCATGTCCCAGACGACTTCGTGCCGAGCGCAGCGACCTTGCGGTTCAGGTTCGTCGTGCCCGTCGTGAAGCCAGCTCCTGACGCCGTCGTTGCACCCGCCGCAACAGTCCACTCGGCCCAGACATAGTTCGCCTCCGCATTCGTGAAGTCCGACTGGAAGGAGACCGTCTGAGACGAGCGCGACGGGTATGTCGCGTTCATCGCCTTGTAGAAGCGGTTGGTCGCAGCTTGCAGCTCTGCCTGCGTCGCCGCCTCTGCGGTGTTGCTGTCACCGACGCCGGTGAAGGCGTTGGCGTTCGACCACGGGTTGCCCGCCACCTGATTGCTCAGAGGCGTAGCGATCATGGTCATGTCCTGAAGTCGCTGGATCCCTTCGTTGAGCAGAAGGTTGCCAACGATCTCGACGCACTCCTCGGCTGGGCCGACGAGTTGGCGAAGAACCTGCGAGCTGATCCCGTGCTTGATCGGTAGGAGTGAAGGCCGGATCACTCCGGCCTTCTCCTCCAGGGAGCCAAGGACGTGACTGATGCCGTTCCGCTCCAGCTTGCGCCGAGCGAAGTCACATGCCTCCTCGCTCCACTTCTCGCAGATCCAGAGAGTCTCATGCACTCGCATCACCCCCTGATGCCGCGTCGTCGCCGTTGATCAGCTCGCGGGAATCCGCCAAGGCTTGAAGCTCCTCGGGGATCTCCTCGCCGCTCTCCTTCATTTCAGCGACGAGGATCTTCGCCTGTTCGACTAGTCCCGCTACCGTGGGAGCGCCGGGTACAACAGGACGGTGCGCCGGGTGCAGCTCCGCGTCGGGATCCTCCGACAGCGATCCGCCGTCGATCAGATCCGAGATCATCGAAGCGGCCGTCGCTTGGCCGTCCCACTCCGATTCACCGATGGCCGATTCGCCCAGCTCGATTGATTCCTCGAAATCGCTTTCAGGAATCATGTCGCCAGGGGCAAACAGACGACCGGCTCCACCGTCCAAGAACGGTAGAGTTATGAATGTCAGAGCCTTGTACTCGGCCATGACCTATCCCTCGATGATCGACGTCAGGCCAGCCTCGACGCCCTTCCGAGGCTCACCGTCGGTTGCGATGTTCTCGGCCTGCAAGAGACGATGAGCGAGATCCTTGTCGCCCGCTGCGAGCGCGACCGTCTCGTTCACCGTCAGATTGTTGGCCTTGATGTACTCCGCCAGCTCGTACTCGCCCATCGAGCTGAGGTCGCCGCCACCTTCGGGCGAGGGCGGCTCGTCAGGGTTTTGACCGGCCTCCAACTTCTCACGCTCCTCATCGGTGTAGAAGGCGTGGGACGACTCGCCCTTCATCTGGGCGATGAGGCCGATCTGATCGAGCGTGACTTCGTCGCCGGACTTGGCCTCGCGCGGCTCGATCACCGTCATGCCCGTCGGGTCTTGCACCGCGACGGTGTAGAGGAAGCTCAGGGCACGGACGATCCTTGAATCGCCCTGACCGCTGTACTCCTCTGGAACCTCGTAGCCCTCCGTGGCCACGGTGTTCGGATCTGCGCCATGAAGCTCTGCCATGATCCCTCCTCACCCGGCCAGGTTTGTGAACTTCAGGACTGCGAAGCGGTTGTCCACGAACATGAGCGGCCGAACGCTGCTCTGCGTCCAGTACCGCTCGGTCTCCTGCTCGTACCACTGGTTGGTCTGCAGCGGCTGCTCGACCCGCATCTGCCCCGTCTGACCCTCCTGGAGCACGTAGGCGTTGCCGGCCGGCATCCGGTTCGTGACGAAGATCGACAGACCCATGCTCGCCAGAAGATCGTTGAGCTGCGGGCCATAGATCCGCGCCAGCTGCAGGTACTCCTGCGGGTTGAGGATCCAGAGGTCGTAGACGATCCCCAGCTCCTCCGTCTCTGCCTGCGCCTGGGCGCGAGCAAAGTCGTACGCAGGCCAGAGGTTCGAGTTGCTGGCCGACGCACCCGCCGTGACGACGGTGCTCCAGTTGACGCCGGTGACGAGCCGGTTCGGAGAGGTCTGCACCGCAGCCTCCAGAACCTCGACGGCGCGCTGGTTGATCTTCCGGACGATGGTGTTCGCCAGCATCCGGACGTTCCGCGTGAACACCGCGATGTCGTTGCGGTCGCGAGCCTCCACCGTGGTGAAGAACTTCGCTCCCCACTTCTCGACCGAGGCAACCTTCGGCACGCGCCGTGAGCTGGTCACGAGCGGGAACTCATCACCCGGTGCGACCCTCTGGATGTCGCGGTCGGAGTAGAGATCGTTGGCCTGCAGGTCGTCGTACACGACCGCACCGCCGCTGACGCCGCCGCTCGACGTGAACACGCGATCCGCGAAGAATCTCTGAAGCGTGAGATCCATCAACGTTCGCGTGATTCGCGTCGGCGTCTGCAACGCCAGATCGACCGTCATCGTCGTACCCGACACGGTGGGCGGGCCGAGAGGATGGGCGACCGGGTTGGGATACGTCTGCGCCTCGATTGCCTCGCGAGCGCGTACGATCCCCGGCTGACCAGGAACCCAGACGATGTCTGAGTCCAAGATCACTCTGCTCTTCATGTCTACCCTCCTCTCTAGCTGATCTGGAGCGCGACTTCGCAGAGCGCGCCGCTGGCTGCGTCGTCGCAGGCGACCCCGATCTGGACGCCGGTGGAAACGGCGACCACGGTTCCGTCTGCTGCGACCTGGACACCCGCTCCAGCGGTGATTGCACCGCTGGTCTTGATCGGGACGATCCCCTCGCGGACGATGCCGACGAGAGTGCTGATTGCTGCGTCGTACTTCGCCACGCCGAAGATCTGCTTGGCGGCACCGCCATTCGCGCCCGCACCCGACGGATGCGAAACGCGGTACGTGCCGCCTCCACCCGTCGCCGTGCCGGTCAGATACGTGGCGTCCGCCTTCTCACCGGCGGGCTTGGCCGCCGAGATCTGGACGCACTGGCACCCGGTGATCGCGGCGGTTGCGTAGCCGGTGACATCTTCGCCGGGTCGCTTGAACGGGATGAGATCGTTTGCCATCTCAGCCCTCCTTGGCGTTCACGATCCGGCGACCCGACGCCGCCTGAGCGCGAATGGTCTTGATCTCCGGGAACCAGTCTTCGGGCAGACCCTGGTTCTGGTCGCCCTCACCGGCACCCTCCTCTTCACCGGTGCCGACCGAGCCACGAATGGTGACCGGCACCAGCCCCTTCTCCAGACCGTCGAGAACGATCTTGGCACCGTCGAAGTCGGCGTTGAGCGCCTTTGTCCAGTGCTCGCGGCGAGCGGGCGGGATCCGTCCGTCCATCACCGCTGCTTCGACGGTGTTCTTGACGCGCTCGCTCTGCCGCTCGCCCTCGTGCTTGGTTGCGAGCGCAGCGCCAGCCTTGAGCTGCTCGAAGGTCGCGCGATCCATGGTGACGGTCTCGGCGGTCGGATTGCCAGCACCCTCGCCTTCACCCTCGCCTTCGCCCTCACCATTTCCTTCGCCACCCTCTTCGCCATTGCCGCCCTCCTCGGTGGTCTCACCCACCGGCTTGGCCAGCTCCGTGCGGATCTGCTCCTCGGTCGCATCCTCGGGCAGACCCAGACGCTTGGCGAGACTCAGACGAAGCTCGTCGTCCATAGCCTCTCCTTCCTGGGTTGATTTGTCGGGCGCGGTGTCCGCCCGAGATGCATAGACGAGCATGGCCGGATCCGCCATCCTCATCCCGGCGATGACCGCCTCGGCAGCCGCCACCTTGTCGGTGAACTGTTCTATGACAGGAACAGGCTCTCCGAACTCAACCTCATCGCCATCGACTGTGACGGGCACGCGGCTGATTTCGCCGCCGCCATCATCCACGATGAGGGTCAGACCGTCTTCCGTGTCGAACCGCTCGCCTCGGATCCAGCAGAAGAAGTTGTCTTTGCCAGGCCCGTCCTCGTAGAACCTTGAGCGGATCTGCTTGGTGTCGAGCGCCGCTGCGATCTCGGCCGCAGCGGGCGTCTCGCTACCGTACCAGAGTGGTAGATCCTCCAGCGTCGAGCAACCCGGCCACCGCACGCCGAGCAGAGACACGTCGGTGATCACCATCTCGTACTTCTTGCCAGTCGCCGTCTCCGCGCCGATCTGCGCATCTACGGAGCGGCTGGGGTACGCGACCGGCAAGACCTTGGCCAACCATTCGGGCACGCCGACGTAGCTGCCGAGGATCGTCTGCTTATTGTCGCTCAGATACATGCCCTCGACGCGACCAAAAGCAGGCTCGTCTTCACCGAGGAAGAGGTTGTTGGCCTCCGACTTGTGACCGAGCTTGAGACGCGGCGGGTTGATCGCTACGTCGCCGCTCGTGGTCGCCTTGACGGCATCCGCTAGCTCGTTCTCGGTGAACGTGTGCGGCCCAGAGGACAGCTTGTACTCGATCCCGGTCGAGCAGATCGGTACGTCGTCAACCCGCCAAAGGCCGTCGTCGCCCTTGACCGGAGTACCGATCCCCGAAGCCTTGATTGAACGCCTGATCTTCACTTCTTGCCCTTCTTCACCTTGACGCGAGTAGGGAGCTTTCCCTTGTTGTCGAAATGATGCCGCTTGGCCCAAGCAGGGCCTTTGTTCGCGTAGACCCAGCCACGCTGCTTTTGCGACTTGGCCGGCATCCTACCTCGGTGGCCTCATCCCGATGCTCTTGTTCTTCTTGAGCTGCCTGCTGAGCATGACGCTCTGCGTCGCAACGTTCGCCCGAGCCGTCGCGTCGGTCACACCGCCGACGTTCATGCCGGAGCTACTGGGAGCGCCGACCTGGCCGGACTTCTGACCCTTGGGGGCACGCGGAGCGAACCCAGGGTTGTTCGCTGTGCCCTTCGACTTACCCCTTGCCACTTCTGACCTCCTTTGTATGAGCGGCGGCGACCTCCACCGGGAGGGAGCCACGGCTTTTGGTCGCCGCCGTCATTGCGCCTTACCCTTCCCCGGCGGCTGCGGCTTACCCCCAGAAGGTGGCGCACCTGTCGAGGAAGACCCTGACCGCATCTGGAGCGCCTGGGCTTGCGCGTCCATCTGCTGCTGGCGAATGACGTTCGGATCCTCATGATGGTACTGAGCAGGAGGCATCCTCAGCTCCTTGCGTAGCTCGTTCTCCAGCTCATCGTCCACGATGATGGCCCCCGAAGTAATGAGCTTCACAAGGTCGTCAACAACCAGCTCTGGATCGAAGTCGAAGACGAGCAGCGGAACCTGCGTCACGTCTTCGCCCCAGTTCCAGTCGATGTCATCCTCAAGGACGTGTTCGTTGAATGTATCGCAGAACCACCAGGCAATCGCCTCCATACCTGCGCTCCAGAAGTCTACGAATGTAGACCCGAGCGCGCGGGATCCGGTGCGCGTCTGGCCGAGCTGGAGAACCATGAGCATGAACTTACGGGCCATCGCCTCGTCGTGATAGATCACCGATTCGATGACCGAGCTTTGGAGACCGCGAGCGATGTTGAACTTCGCGCCGGACGGGACAGCACCGCCTGCCGTATCGCCCACCCGGAACTTCTGCGCCATCTGATTGAGGGAGTTGATCTCGTCCTGCGTCGCACCCGGATGAGCCTCGATGTACGGCACGCCGCCCGCGCGCTCGTGGTTGACAGCGTCGATCCGCAACAGGCGATCCTTGATCACGTAGTTCTTGTAGCACTCGCGGAACCACGACTTGCCCGCCCAGTTTGCGCCCTCCTGATCCCAGACGTAGCCGACGAGCACGTCAATCGGGATCTCGGGAACTGGCTGCTGCCAGGAGCTACTGGTCGGGTTGAGAACGTTTTGGGTGATTGAGACGAGACCACCGTCGTCCGCAACCTTGAACTCCTGGATCGTGGACGGAGGCCGCTCCGCGAGCTTCCGCAAGTGCCACAAGCCATCCGACGGCCGACCTTGATTACCGTCGCCTATGTAACCAACCTGCTCGAAGTAGTAGTGGCCATAGATGCCAGCCTTGAACGCCTTCCGCAGATGGTCGCGGAAGGAGAACCGGCGCTTCATGCGGCCACGCTTGATGTTGTCCGCAGACTCCCCGAGAATGTTGAGGTTGTAGTCCGTACTGAGCTTCTGCACCAACTTGTCGTCCGAGCCGTTCGGGTCGATGATCCACTGCATCTTCCCAAGTGCGAGAATCGTCGCGTTGTAGAGCGCAGCAATCTGCGAGTCGTTCCGCATGGTCTGGTATGTGCGAACCGAGTTGGGCCACTTCAGCTCCGGGACTGTCTCTTCCATATCGACCCAGGCAGTCCATGGGGCCATCCCGGCTGGGGAGAAGTTGCCGTTGAGGACGGCCCCAATCTCGTTGATCGGCGGCTTAGAGCCGGTGACCTGAACCGTTGTACGCGAGCGAGCCACTACCAGGTATGGATCAGCTGGATGAGTAGGATGAGTGCGATGGCGACGACCGCGATCTCGGTTGTCGTTAGAACTTTCATGCTGGCTCCTTCACTCTGACGAATACGCAACGGGTTTGCACCTTGTTCCGCTGCCGCCGCATGACTTGACCGCCGTTACTGTTGTTGCTGTAGCTCGTGTTCCCCTCGATGGTCTGGAAGTCACCCGCGCCTACCAGCCACTTCTCGAACAGACCGACGTGATCAAAGACGGTGTCATTCTCCCAGTCGAAGCAAACCAGGTCGCCGGGGATCGGGTCGTCCGTCGTCTGCAGCCCGTTCCGCTTGTTGCGCGCATCGCCGACGATGTACGGCACGTAGGCGTAGTTTGCACCCTTCTTGAAGCTCGGAGACTGGCCGACGTTGTTCATCTCGTAGCACCAGGAGCAGAACATCGCACACCAGGGGCCGACCATCCCGTACCAGTCGGTGTACTTCGTGCGGTTGGAGTTCGGCGGTGACTCCTCGACGCCGATCTGCGTGATGGCCATCTTCAGAGCTGCCTGGCGTAGCGTTCCGGTCGTGATGTCCGGCTCGTTCCCTCCAAACTTCTTCCAGGCCTGGTTGATCAGCTTGACGGCGGTGTCGTCCATCGCCATCTGGCCCGCGTTCGGTAGGCCGACCGGAATCCGGATCGAGCGCAAGGTGTTGAATGTCGCCTTGCCGATCCAGCCGCTGTCGTCGATGTCCATCTGGCGCTGCACGCCGGCAACACCGGTGTCCTTCACGTTGCTGCCCGAGCCGTGAGCGAAGCTGTTGGAGTAGGCCTGGTCGAACGTCTGCCAGGGCCAGCGGCCCGCTCGCGAGATCGTCCGCTTGTATGCCTCGACATCGGGGCCGTTCGTGCTGGGTGTCTTGCCGTACTTGCTGGCGTCCGGCGGGTACAGCGGTCTCGGGAAGCCAAGGACGTTCACCATCGGCCCGCCCGGATAGGCTGACTCCCACCAGTCGTCGTTGATCGCTTGCGGCTCTACTGAACTCATTTACATCGCCTTTGTGAGAAGGTCAGTAGCCAAAGTCGGCTCGGCCGTCGGCTGCACCACCCAAGGCGCGCTGTGCACGGTCGAGTACACGCAGGCGTCTGCGAGATCGGGAGATTTGATGCCGCGCTCCTTCATGTCTTCCTTCGACTCGATCTGAATGCGCCCGGAGCTATCCACCCACCACTTGATGTTCTGCAACTGCGACTGTAGCTCGGTGTCGTCCGGATCGAGGTCGATGTTGCCAATCTCTAGGTCATTGCGGAACGTCCAATAAATTTCCGCGCGTCGGTTCTTGAACTTGTCGGGGCGGTACGCGCGCTCGGCTCCAGAGAAGGGGACGACTGGGTATCCCATTTCACGCAGCCGGTCGAACACGCCCGCCCCAAGTCCGACCACATCGATGACGAGATCCGGCCGCTGCAGGTGATGATGGTTGTCCATCTGTAGCTTCAGCTTGCCGGTCGTCTGCATCGTGTCGGTCATTCCCCAGGAGTCTACCAGGCGGATGACGCCGCCGCGATTCCGGTAGACCACAGTCTTGTCCTCGCCAAAGCGGCTGACGTCTACTCCGTAGCGGCCCTTGGCGAATCCGGCCAGCTCGGTGTCCAGTCCCTTCTGGATCATCGCGGGCGAGATCAGATACTCGTCGCTGACGTCCGGGAACTCAGCCAGCACCTTCGCCTGCCAGAGTGGACTGCCCTCGCCCCAGTCACGGCGTCGATCCTCCACCCACATCGGGGTCACTAGGTTTTCGGCCATGAGAGGGGTCACGGGCTCACCTGTGAAGTTTGGAGTATCGAACGCCGGGATGGAGATCACGTTCCAACCGCTCCCTGGTTTGCAGATCTGCGCAAAGTGCGAGCCAGGATCGTCCGGGTTGCCGATGGCTAGCACGCGAGCGTTCTGGTTCGTCATGAGAGTCATAACGGCAGTCCAGAGCGTCTCGGGAACCCCGCAAGCTTCGTCAATCACAATCAGGATATAACGCGCATGAAGGCCCTGGAAGGCTTGCTCGTTATAGTCGGCGGGCTTGCGGCCCATGGCGATTAGCTCCTCATCACTCCGACCTTCGCCCATGTACCACTGGCACTCCAGAGTGATTCGCCCGGGAAGCTTGCCAATCCGCCACGCCCTCCGAATCTCACGCCAGAGAATCGCCTGCACCTGCGGCCAGGACGGCGCGGTAGTGACCAAAAACGCATCCCCCAACTTGTGCACGTTCAGCCACCAGCAGCCGATCCTGGCCGCGATGAACGACTTGCCTGGGCCGTGGCAAGCCTTCACAGCGGTGTAACGGTTGGTCACGACGGAGTTGCAAATCTCCTCCTGCTTCGACCATACATCCTCGCGCAGAACGTCGCGCACCCAGTCGGCGGCGTTGTCGAGGTAGGGAGCAGGCTCCGGGAACAGGTACCGCATGGCGGCTGCGGAGGTACCGGCGGGCAGGGCAGCAGGGCTAGTTACCATTGCGCCCAGCCGTCAGCTCGTGAACAAAGCGGCGGTCGTCGTCGTGGACGGTCTGCGCGCTCTCCAGCAGCACCAGATGCTTGCGGACAATGTTGGGCCATGCCTTGGTTTGTTTCGGCGTCAGCTCCAGATCGGACGCAACACCTTGCAGCAGCCGGCCAATTGTCGCGCCAAACTGCTCGGCAAGCCGGATGGCGCGCTCCGCGAGGCCGAGCGCGATGGCCTCCTTGCTGTAGCGGACGAGCCTGTCCTGCGCGTCGGCGCGCGTCCGCTGAAGAACGTGCATCTGCTTGCCGAGCGGCGTATGCTCGATCCACTGCTCCTCGTCAACCTCCGCGATCTTCATGCTCAGCCACTCGACCTCGCCTGCCGTAATGCGAATGCACCAGATAATCGCGTCCAGCGGGTTGATGTCTTTGGGCGCGCCCATGAACTTGGCCTCTTGCTTGAGCGCGGCCTTGCGGTGATTCACGAGGTTGCCGCCATGCCACTTGCACTTGCCTATGCCTAAGTGCGTTGTCCCCGAACCGGCGGGGTTGGAGCAGATGCCTCCGGTTCGCGTGCGAGCACCACAGCGAGCGCCTGGGCCTGCACGCGGCATCAGTACGGCCTCAGGTACCTGTCCTGTCCGGCGATGGTGACCTCGACCTTGGCAGCCGTCTGCTTGATGTACCCGTGGATCGGATCCCAGAAGACTTGCCGGTTGCCCTCCACTGGGCCTTGTCCGGCATCACGCTTCAGCTCCTCCCACTCAGGTGGGCGGAACGTCGTGTCTTCAATGGGGAGCGGACGCAGGTCGTCGGTCACGGACGGAAGCCTATCGCATCGAGGCTCGCGCGTAAAGCTGCAAGCTTTTCTGATGAGTGCTCGCGCGTACGCGCGCGTATAGCGCGCGTTACCTGCGGCGGGCCGGACGGCGATTGTCCATGAGGACGTTCGTGCGGAGGATCATATGTGAGAAGGCGCTGCGCTCATGCTCCTTGCCCACGATCCAAGCTGCCGCATTCTCAAGAATCTTGCGCTGCTTGAAGCGGTGAGCTGCTCCCGACTTCTGCCAAATGATCTCGTTGTAGTGCTTGGGCAGAGCTTTGCGGTAGGAGTCACGCATGGCCATCCGGTACCCTTCAAATCCCCAGGCAATCCGCTCAGCTATGGTCGTGACCTTGCCAGGGCGCTCGCCCGGGAACAGTACGAAGTCCTCAATCACGAGGTCAATCCAGTCCGGCTCCAGGAGGCAGGTCTGCACGGCGTGCCGCTTGAACTTCGTCCAGAGATGGTAGAGCTGGACAATCTGGTCACGCTCGGGGCCGAGTAGCGTGCGGGAGTCCGCCTCGATCCGCCCCTTCACGGCGTCTAGGGCCGTGTACGCTGTCTCGTCAAGGATCCCCCAGGCTACGCCGGTCGATTCCCCGGGATCGACCGCGAAGATTGCCCTCATGTGTTCGGTCGGCTTGGGTTGGCTGACTTCGGCGGGATGATCTCGGTCGGCGCGTCGTAGGGTGGTACGGCCGTCTGCGTCGTGCGTAGCTCGCGCAGCTCAGAGGGGTCGAAGAAGAATCGCAAGGTCTCGTATGCCCTGCCCGCCATGCCCTTGCCCTTCTCGTCGCCGTGCAGCTGCATGTAGAAGGCCAGCATCTCGGTCGTGCCCACGAGCCGCCCAACCATGTAGTCGAAGCGCGGGTCTTCCTTCAGATTGTCAATATCTTTCATGCGCAGCCATTTCATCTACTCAGGTTCCTCCTCTTGAGTTCTTCCGCCATCGCGGGTGTGCAGAAGTCGGCAATGACCTCGACGAGATCATGCCAAGCCGCTTCAAGTTGTTCCTCCCCGTGATCAGCGATCAGGTCGTGGGCCGCTGTCTCCAGGGCGGCTTGTGCTTCCTCGATTGTTGTGTAGGTCATGCTGTCACGTATCCTGGCCGTACCTCTCGCGCACCAGGCTCCAGACGATCTCCCTCTGGTTGTCGGGGTACTGCACAACCACGTCGAAGGAGTCGTCTGCGTCCAGGAGCATGATCAAATACTGCTGGCCGTCGTCCGCCTCCTGCGTCGTCTCGGCTCGCATGATTTCCGGGATCGGCGTCGGTGTGTCCTCCGCTTCTCCGCTCTCGCGGCGCTTGAAGAGGTCGAGTTCCATTCAGTCGTCCTCCCCGATGTGGAGTATGTCACGCTTGATTGTGTCCAGGGCCTTCCTGACTTCGCGTAGCTCGCGGTTCATGGCTCGCAGCCCGCGGGCGTCGGTTAGCTCCGACTTGTGCGCGTCAGCCACAGCCTCAATCAGAATCTCGATCACGTCAATGCAGCGCGCGGCTGCCTCCGTGACCTGCTGCGGGTTTGCGGCCTTGGACTCCTCGGTCACGATCAGCTGCACAAGCGTTCCGAGAATCCTCGCGTTCTCCAGGGTGTCGTTCACGACCGTTGCCAGCCCTGATGCCACCATGGCGTCCACCAGCTGGTCTCCCAGCTCGCCCATTGCTCCCTCCTTCTGTCGTTTTCAAAGACCAGCGGGGCCGAGTCCAGGCAGATAGGCTACCCGAATCCGGCCCCGACGGTAGTCTACTAGATCCGGAAAGTGGACGCTAGTCTAGGCCGTCGCGCTCGTCGAGCGGCACAGCTTTGAGGAGCTTCCCCTTGACCCCGTCGAACTCACCCGGCTCAGTCCCGATGGTGACGCCGTTCTGCTCCAGGATCTTCACGAGGATGTACTTCTCCTTGTTGGTCAACCACCAGCCGTAGTACAGCTTGCCCGTCTTGGTCGCGTGAAAGGAGTCCACACGACCGCCGTAAATCTCCTTCATGGCTTCAGGCCAGTGCCCGTGCTTGCTGATGGCGACTGCGGATGCCTCATTCACGCTCTTGAGGCCGATTCCGGACTCAAAGACCCCCGCCAAGTAGATGATCTGCTCCTTGGTCAAGGCAGGAGTGTCTTTCTTGGCACGTGCTCGCGCCATTTCTGCTCCTTTCGCTTGTTTTGCCCTCAAGTTTGCGCTCAAACCGGGGCGGGGTCTACGACCCCGGGGAGTATAACGCATTCATTTCCTTCTCGCTATATACCGCCTACGAGGGCAGCTGAACGGGTAGCCGGCATTCGCTTACGCGCGGGTGCGCGCCGCGCGCCCGGTTTCACCTTCGGTGAAACTTGTACTATAGGGATCGTACGCGCCTACGCGAGTGCCGGCCACGTAGCAGTCCTGGGGTCGTAGGCGGTATATAGGTGGATTTTTGAGTGGATTTTTTTGATTGTTTTGAGTGGGATTTTCTGATTGTTTTGAGTGGATTTTCGTGTTCAAACTGATGTTCAATTTGTTGAGTTATTTTGTGTGAATTGATATGCGGTTTGATTGTCGTTTTTTCTTCAGGATGTGTGTTTCGGTGTGTGTTTCGGGTGTGTTCGCGTGTGTTCGCGTGTGTGTGTTTCCTAAACGCACTTGTGGACGCAGTTGAGTGCGGAAAAGTGTTTGGATGCAGGTGTTTTTCGTTTGTGTGAATAGGAACGAGGTGTATTTTCTTTGTAAACGGCCACCCCCGCCGGGACGGAGTCCCGGCGTAAAAAAAGACCGGCCCCCGTAGGGGCCGGTCTTCGGCCGATCCGAGGCGCGCTAGGCGCGCGTCTCGGCGGTCGCGTCGGCGCGCGTCGCCTTCGCCCCGGCGCGCGTCCCCCGACCCGTATACGACGTCGCGAGATCTCCGCCGCCCGCGGCGTAGAGCGCGCGGATCTCGTCGTCCGAGACCCGACGACCCGTCGTCGCCTCGGCCGAGTAGCGGACGACTTCCCACCGTCCGAGGCGTCCGCCCGCGTCGCGCCGCTCGCGGACGGCCTTCGCGAGAGCGGTCTTCCGCGCAACGTCCGTCTTCCGCGCGGGGACGGCGAGCGGGAACGCCGCGCCGTTACCGCGGTAGTACGCCTCGGCGACGATAGGAACGAGCCGACCCTTCGGGTAGGCGTACTCGGCCGCGAGAGCGGCCGTCGTCGCCGCCGGGGAGAGCGGGAGAGTCGCGCCGCTCTTCGCCTCGGCCGCGAACGCGGCGATAGCGAGAGCGAGGAACTCGGCGGGCGTCGGGGTCTTTTTCTTCGGGGGCATAGCCCCTCCTTCCGTTTCCGCGGGCGGCCTATCCGCCCGACGCCCCTAACGGTAGTCGCGCGCCTCGGGCGTCGCCTCCCCCGAAAGGGGGATTCGTATTATATAGCTTGAAATGGATACGGATATGATTTGGAAATGGGCACACGCCGCCGCCCAATTCATATCATTTTCAATACATATCAATTGCTAAGCTCACAAATCAAATCATCTCATAAGCCAGCAAACGCATCCAGTGCGAAGCCAACAACGGTTACATGTCAATTCAATGGGAAGCCAGCAAACGCATCCATGGTGAAATGACATGAAAAACCAACACACCGCCGGGTACTTTTTAGCCCGAGAGCCAACTCAAATCAGTTACAAGCGCGTTTCAACTCAATACAGTTCGTAACTCGTAAAACAACGTTTCTCAACTCAACGATAAGCTCAAAAATACATCCAGGAATGGTGTGAAAATAGCATCCGGAGCCAAAAAGCATCTCAAAAGTGCCGGTTTTCGCCTCATTCGCAACACATAAAATCTCAACCTTATTCACACATCAAATCACTCATATCAGCCACACTTCAACACACCACATCGATGAAAAGCAATCTCTTCACACACAGGTACCATCTCACCTAACGTACCAACTACCAAACCACCTAACGAACCACCTAATCAACCACCTAACCGCCTAATCAACCACCTAACGACCACCCTAGTCAACCACCTAACGGCGCGAACGCCCCCGAACGCCCGCCGAGGAGACCGAGAACAGTCAAGTCAAGCGAAAAACCAACATATCACCGTAAATCAGCACAGAAAAGTCTTTACGAAATCCTTACTTTTTCGAAGTTGAAAACATACGGATCAATGTTGACGTTCGATAGGATCGAGGCGACCGCTCGTCCCGAGCGGTCGGGGTTGAAGGTATGAAATTGTGCCGGATGCCCCGCGGTCTTTGAAAACTCGGTAATGCAGCGCCCGGGAGGGAACGACTCCTCTCGGGCGTCGCGCGTTTCAAGTCCGTCCCGCAATTAGGCAATCTCAAGTAGCGCCGAACGCGGGGAAAAGCGGGTAAGCGGCTAGGCGACTAGTCGCCCAAATCGAGGCGCGCGGCGTACGGCCGGAGAGGGAGAAATCGGACGGCAAATCGCGGGAGAGAAAACCCGTCGGGCTATGGGCCTAGGTTTGAGCTAGACAAATCCGAGAGTAGATTAGCCGGAACTACCGTACGACGCGCAAATCGAGGCGGATCGCGGTAAATCTCCTTCTTGAGATCGGGATTTGCTCGGCCCGGGGTAACGGTACGAGACGAGGGGCGAAACCCCGAACGCGGCAAAACCGGCGACCTTTGAAAATTGTATATATGGTACCCCCTCCTTACGGCCGAGGCGGGCGGGAGAGCGGCGCGAGTCGCAATCCCCGCTCGTCTCATTAGCGAGTCAAACGAACCGCTAATGAGGCGATAAGCGTCTCAAAAAAGGAGGGTACCGAAATGGATAGGAAGACGCAAGAATTGCGCCGCAGAATGAAGGCGGAACGGCAAAACAACTGCGACAAATCGACTCTTTCGTCTTTCGAGGCGAGAGGCAAAGGTCGGGCAAATCGTAGGCATGAGACGTTCCCCGCGACGCAATGCGAGTACCGCCCGGGAGCGAAACTAGCTCCAATTCGGCGTCGTCGCAAGAAAGACGACTCGACCTACATCGTGATGCTCGTCGTCGGCGGGCTGCGTTGTACGAAAACCGCCGACGTCAAGAACGCGAGAGGTCATCGCTGCCTTGAGCATGCGTCCGCCGAGTACGAGGGCGGCAAAAAGGAAAAGCGGCAAATCGAGGGTAGCCCAAGATCGGGCATGTAGGCGGTAGGGGCAATAATATGCCCCCTCCGCGTACGTCAACCCGGCGTACGGCAAAGGCGAAAAGCAATAAGGAGGGTACCGAAATGACCAAGCGCAAGTACCGCTCTTGGCCGTCATCGTTGTACGTGATTCATTTCACGTATGAGCCGGGATACGACAGCGCGCATCGCTACGTCGATCCTGAGTTGGACGAGACGACCGAGAGCATCGCAGTTGACGCCGACTCGTTCATCGATGTCGAGGACTTCGCGATGGCGACTTGCCCGAAGGATTGGGCTGTGGCGACCGTTGAGAAGACCTATGTCTACGCCGAGATGTACGGCGGCGAAGATGGGAAGTGGATCGACGTGCTCCTCAATGATGGCGTGCCGACGTTTCGCATGTCTATCCTTGAGCTGAACGAGGGATCCTACAACTACGAGACCCAAAAGAAGCGCAAGACGTTCCTCGGACGCATCGCCAAGCAATACCGCGAGAACGCCAAAACGAAGGCTTGATCTGCTAGCGGGTGCCGTCCCTACTTGGGACGCATCCCGGTAGCATGAGCTGCCGAGACCGAATGGAGGGTACCTATGGAATACGAGCTTCATGCGAACCCAACCGGGCGCGACTTCCCGTGTTGGACGGATGGGGATGGCGTCACTTGGGAATACATGTACGTTGTGACGCAATTCGATGCCGAAGGCCCGGAGTATCTCCAAGCTCGCCCATTGTGGAATGGGACGGGCCCAACTCCGGAATGGTATAAGCTCGCCGACGGAGACATCTCGCCTGAGTTGGACAAAGCCTTGGAAGATTGGTTCTTCCCCAAGGCCGAAATCTACAACACCAAGACCGGCAACGTCGTTCCGAACGACTGGTCTGGCGAGAGCGAGATCGAGGGCATCATCCTTGTGATGAGCGAAGGCCCGCTCTCAAGTAGGACGGACAACACCGTTCTCGCAATCAGCTTCGACGGTGACTTGTTCTTCTGCGATCTCGTCGCATACGAGCAACTGACCAACGCCGACTCGGGCGAAGTCAAGCCCGGGGATGCGATCCGCGTTCAGGAATGGGCGTTGGTCGAGGGGCCGAAGCAGTTGCGGGATTGGCTCGACCTGTACGGAATGAGCTAGGCAACTAGCGGGTATGGCCGGGATAAGCATTCCCGGCCCATCCCGGTGGTCAACCGGCTGCCAAAATAAAGGAGGGTACCAATGAGCATCTACATCGAGACCGAGCTGAGGCTCGACTCGTTTGACTTGATCCAGATAGAGCATCTGATCTCGCTCCGGCTCAAGGAGCTGCGGAAGCTCAAGGCCGAGAACAACGAAGGCATGTTCAAGGCGATGGCCGACGAGCAGCTCTACAACTACGGCGTCACGATGAAGAAGATCAAGGCGGCTCGCGCCGAGGTCAAGCGCATCAAGACCGAGGCTGACGAGAAGTACCTCGCAAGCCTCAGGGCCAAGCGAACAACCCGCAAGTGAGCAGGAAGTCACCCGCGTAATGGTGGGTGGCCTCGTGCCCAACCGGGTACGGCCACAAAAGGAGGGTACCAAATGGAAGGCATCCGTAAGAAGGATGTCAAGATTGGCGGCTACTATGCGATCAAGCATACTAGCTCACCGTACGGCAAGCTCTCGGTCATTCGCATCGATGGCGAGTCGATCTACGGCGGCTGGAATGCCACCAATCTGAAGACCAACCGCAGCATCCGGATTCGGAGCAATACAAAGCTCCGCTACGAGGTCAAGCTCAATCCCGATTGGGCAGACACCGCACCGGCGACCGTCAAGAAGTGGTTGAAGGTCGAGGCTGCGTGATGTACGGCGAGCATATCGAGGAGATGTACCGTCTCTTCAAGGAGAACAACAGTCCCGCCGCGATGAAGAAGATCAAGGCGCGCGACATCGCAGAGGAGGTCGCTGACATCCTCTACGCGCAAGACCAGATCACGAAGGAGCAGGCGTTCGATGAGAAGTTCCTCAACGACCTCACGAACGAAGTCAAGTACATCTGCAACATGAAGTGAAGTAGATTGCAGGGCGCAACCCGCCCTGCGATGTACTCCACATGGAGTGCTAAACCGAAGGAGGGTACCAATATGTTCCTGGGAAGACCTGGAACGAAGTTCAACGGTGGTTGTACGCTACTGCGGCAGAGCATCGTTGGCGAGGAGATGCACGACGATGGAGCCTTTACGGTGAAGCTCGTTGTGCTGGCCCTCACCGGCGAGCATGCCGTCGATCCGTACGTGACCTGGAATCGTTGGGTGACGTTCGAAGCTGATCGGCGGATTGTACGTGCCGACAGTTGCGACACCGGCCATTACTTCCATGTCCTCGATGAGCGCACTCTCGCAGACTTCGATGAGCGTGTTGAGAAGATCACTCACGCTCGCGAGAACGAGAAGGCCATTCGTGGACGTGGCGAGGAGGATGGCAAGAACGCTGCCTCATGGCTGATCGACGGCAATACGCAGGATCCATTCGCGGTGCTCGACCGAATCAAGAACGGCATCGAAGACGGTGATCCTGCGATCCTGGATGCGCTCCCGAAGCCGCGCGTTGGCGGTGAGTTCGCCGACGACCCGACTTGGGAAGACATCTGCATGGCCGAGATCGAGCGGTATGAGAACGGTGAAGACGAGCTGTATGACGTCTACATCGAGGCGTTCGATGATGGCGTCCACAACGAGATCGTTCGCATGTGGGACAACTACCGACCGGACTGGAGTGTGAAGTCATGAAGGCGAAGGCACTGTACCGCTTTGAGGTACCCGGCAATCATGCCGTGGTACACGATGGCGGCGAGTTCGTCGTCAGCAGCAAGGAAGTCGGCGTTGCAGTTCAGAACTTCTTGAACAACGCGACGACCGCCGACATCCGTTTGCTCCATACTCACCTGCTTCTCGCGTTCAAGCTGACGTGGGACGAGGAGAGCGCGATGGAGCTTGAGAACCATGTTCCCGATTGGATGATCGGGCGCTTGGAAGACAGCGACGGCTGAGTAGGAAGCAGGGCGCAACCCGCCTTGCCTCGTGTTCAGCAACCGCTGGCACGTACCGAAAAGGAGGGTACCAATTGACTACGGTCAATAGCCGAAAGGTTGTCGATGATCTCATCGCGGCCAACGGCGTAGATGAGCCTGGCAATCCGCACAGTCAGATCTGCGTCAAGATCGTACGGTACAACAATCAGTTCAACGGCAATATCGCCTACGGGCTGGTTTGGCAGAGCATGGATCTCATGAGCTATGAGAACTCCCCGCACTGCCACAACGTGACGACGATCTGGATGCGGTCATGAGTACGTGGAACATGCCGCCTGGCGTCAACACGAACATGATCCCCGGAAATCGTCCCGAGGATCTGCGTGAAGACGCATTCTGGGAGCAAGTCGCTGAGGACTTCACGAATTGGTGCGAAGCGAACGAGCACCCGGACTGGCCTGAGAAGATCGACAAGCTCATGCAGAATGATGAGTGGGACGGCATTCTCTACCGCTACATCGGGCTGGCCCGCGAGGTATGGCTGAAGCAAGAGATTCACGAGGCTCTTGCGGATGAGGCCCAAGGGCATATGGCGTTCGATGAGGCGTACGAGAATCGCGTACGCGACTGGATGGAAGCTCATCCGGATGCGACGATGAAGACGTTCTATGACGCTCAGACGGAGATCATGTCCGAGATGAAGAGGAAGTGGAACGATGACTGAGATCCTCATCCTCGTCTGGCGTGAGGAAGCCTGTACGCCGACCGACATCTACACGTACAACCCGCAAGATCCGTTCGACGGCATCGAGATCCTCGGCATTCGCAAGACGCAGAACGACGCGATGGCGTTGATCGATCAGTATCACGCGGATCATCCGAACTGGAAGTTCCATATAGAGCCAATCACCGACACGGTCAGGTAGGCCGCAGGTCACCCGGGTAGCGCCGGGTGGTCTGGAGCTTACAACCGTAAGCCCATACCGAAAAGGAGGGTACCAATGCTGAGTGACGAGCAATCGTCGCGGCATCCGAACATCATCCTCGACTATCCCATTCAGGTGCTATTCGCGCCTGGGATGAAGACCGTGTTGTTCGCCAAGAACGGCGGCGAGGTCTTCATGGACGAGCACGGTGTGCAGTGGCTGAAGTTCGTTGCGGACAACGGCTACAACTCCGGCAAGGAGCACATGCTCCGCACTGACCGCGTCGTGATCGTGAGGACTGATCGCTGATGGAAGAACCGGAAGACATCATCCGGAACATCCCGGCGTCGGTCATGAGCGACATCGAGAAGATCGACAAGGCGATCTCCGATTTGGGAGTCATGGCCGACGGCTGTGAGATCCTGAACTGGAAAAACGCTGAGTTCATCTTCGACGCCCTCGGGGATGCTCGACTGAGTATCCTTGAGTTGGCGGAGAAGCACGATAAGCTCGTTGTCCGGTTGCAGGAGGTCGAGCTATGAGCGGTGAAGGCTTCATCCTCGACACGCCGGAGCAGATCCGGGCATTCGCTCTTCTTCAGATCTACTACAAGCTGAAGATGGAGGTCGAACACCCGGACGGCCCGAAGTGGAAAGACTCACCGTTGAAACAAGCCTGCCAGATTCTGATGCAGGCGAACTACGCCATCGACAGGCGAACACGCAAGCACGTCTTCCCGATCTATGAGGAATATCTGAAGAAGATCGGTGTACTGAGCTAGTGCTCTGTCGCCCCGGCTGGTTCCGGGGCGAGAGCGCATCAGCCGATGTGTTCTAATCCAAAAGGAGGGTACCAAGTGGCAAGTAATCAGAAGGATGATCTTCTGAGGAAGATCGCCGGACTGATGGCGAAGGCAGAGTCCACCGAGCACGAAGGTGAGCGCGATGTCTTCATGCAGAAGGCCGACGAGCTGATGGCCAAGTACAGCATCGAGCTGTGGGAACTCTCGCAGCGCGAGCAGGGCAAGGTCAGCGAGCGGCAGCCGGTCATTCGTGACTACGACTACAGCTGGGCGTTCCCGACCGGGGCATTCCCCGAGATCTGTGACGCTCTCTGGTCGCTGTTCATCTCGTCTTCTCGTCACGCCAACTGCACCATCGTCTACCACAAGCAGCACTACAGCCACTCGTCAAGCTCGTACAGGAGCGGCACGGTTCCGGTCATCGGCACCGAGGTCGATCTCGGCTACATGAGCCTGTTGTTCACGAGCCTGATGACTCAGCTGGTCGATGCGACGCATCCGAGGGTTGACAAGAACCTCAGCTATGAGGAGAACCTGAAGACGTTTCGCGAGGCTGGCTGGGGTTGGCTGGAGGTCGCCAAGGTCATGCAGGATGCTGGCTACGATCTCGGGATGTCGATCTCGGATGCGCGGCACAAGGAAGCTCACGCGTACCGGCGTGCGTGCAAGAAGTTCGGATGGACGCAAGACTATGCGAACTTCAAGACGTACCGGCGGAACTTCGCTGAAGGCTTCGCCAGCCGCGTTGGTTATCGCTTGCAGGAGATGCGGGCGACAACTGCGGCTCACGTCGGCACCGGCATGGAGCTGGCGCTCCGCGACCAGTCGAAGATCAATCTCGACTTCATGAACGAGATGTTCCCGCCGACCGGACAGCGGCGCAGCAAGGCCGTCGCGAACTACCGCAAGCACGACTCGGCTGCGTACGGCAGCGGCCACCGCGCGGGCGACAAGGCGAAGATCGCCGGTCGCAACGACAGCCTGAGCGGAAACAAGAAGTCACTCGGCAAGTGACGTGCGGGTGAGGCAGACTATGAGCTGCCCACCCCGGACGTCATCCGACGCTCCAAAACCGAAAGGAGGGTACCGTTGCCTACGGCAACTTACAGGACGCCGACGCTCGCTCACATAAAGCGGTTCAAGCGAGTCTTCGACAAGATCGTGGGAACCGTCGAGCGGACGCATCCCGAAGACATCCACGTCAAGGAAGTCTCGGATGAGACTCACTTCCGGGACACCGACATCGGCGCTCGGATCGAGTGGACGGACGGCAAGATGATCTACTGGATTGTCATGGACGCCCGTCGGCTCCAAGACCACGAGTTGGAGAGTGGCCGGATTGCCTCCTGAACAGCCGGTTACAGTTGACGCCGGCAATCTGTCGGAAGTTCTCCAAGCGGCTGAAGCCTGGGCCTCGCATCTGCGAGTCCGGGGCGGTGTCGTCAAGGAGAGTGAGACGGCAGATCGCATCGACAAGGCCATCCACGCTTGTCGTGTAGATAGCTGGGAGTCCAGTCATGCCTAAGACCAAGAGCCGTTCGGCTCGCTGGTTCGATGCAGTTGCCGCGGCTCAGGCGAAGTGGAACGAGATCAACGAGAAGGCGGATGAACTCGCTGAGGCGTTGGCCGATCTACAGGAAGTTCAGTCTGAGTACAGCGACTGGCTCGACAATCTCCCCGAGAACCTGCATAGCTCGGCGCTCGGCGAGAAGCTCCAAGCGGTCGTGGATCTCGACATCGAGGGTCTGGCGAACGATCCCCTGGAAAGCTGGGGTGAGGTCGAGCAGATGCTCGGAGAAGCTGAGGGTATGGAAATGCCCCAAGGCTTCGGAAGGGACTGATGGACGACGATCACGTCATTCAGATCGACGATCAACGCTCGATCACAATCAGCACCCCCAATGCCGATTCTCTGGTGTTGGCGGTCGAAGATCCTCAGACAGTCGCCATCGTGGAGATGAAGAAGCCGGACGTCATCGGTCTCTACGAAGCTCTGGAAGACTGGATCAAGCAGTAGAAATGCTGCGGGCGGGCCAGCAGTGGCCTTGCCCGGAGCAATCCTGCTCTGAACAAAGGAGGGTACCATGACGAAACGCACTGAGGTGCCTGCCGAGTTCCGGCAGAGCACCGATGGGCCGACCGCGAGTGAGCCTCAGCTCTCGTATCTGAAGGCGCTGCGGGATGGCAAGGATCTCAGCTCGCTGAATCAGGCGCAGATTGCCTGGCTGCGGGATGCGGATCTCGACACCTTCCCGTCGCAGCTTCCGAAGCAGGGAGTGAGCCGGGTCATCGAGCAGCTGGTCGCGCTCGACTGGAAGAGCAAGGGTGGCGAGAGCGGCCCTGTGGCTCACGATGTCGAAGACGGCCGGTATGCCGTCGAGAAGGAAGATGGCACGCTGATGTTCTACAGCGTCAAGAACGGGAAGTACAAGACGTTCGTTGACGTCTGGGCGTCGGACACCCGCTACCCGATCAAGAACTCGGCCGAAGCTGGCCGGATCTTGAAGGCGATCAAGGCGGATCCGGATGCTGGCCCACGGTTCGGTCGCGAGATCGGCCGTTGCTACGTCTGTGGGCGCACGCTCACCGACGAGTACAGCCGGCAGCTCGGCATCGGCCCGGTCTGCAGAGGAGATCAGTGATGCCCATCCAGCACTGGAAGGACTACTACACCGTCATGACGTCTGAAGGCCCGGTGGTGTTGTCAGTCCGCTACGTGAACTCCACGAACCTGAAGTGGGTCGGCTGGCCGAGGTTTGGCAGCCAGAAGCTGATGTTCGTCGAGTTCAAGGACGGCTCGCGCTACATGTACGCTGGCGTCAGCCGTCAAAGGGCGTACGCCTGCGCCCAGGCAGAGAGCAGCGGGAGCTATCTGAACGACAAGATCAAGCCTTACCACGAGGTTTTGAAGCTCAGATAGCCTGCGGTTCACCCGCGTAACGGCGGGTGTTCCGGAGGTTCATCCTCTCGTTTACCCTGGAAAACCCAGGGTAGACGGCATGTATCCGGTCAGTTATACTCGACTAACCGGCTAACCCCCAACCCGTAGGAGGGAGCAATGGCACGCGCCAGAAGCGCAGCCAGCACCACCGGCCCTGCATCCCGCAGAGGCCGCAGTTCCAACTCGTCCGGCGCGAGCGTCACGCACGCCGATCTCGTCAAGGAGGCCAAGAAGGGTATTGGCCACAGCGAGGCGGCGCGCAACCTCGGCGTCACGGTCGGGCAGATCAGCTCCATGCAGTGGAGCCAGGCTCTGGTTGCAGCGGGTCGTTTCGAGACCGCGCCGGCAACCAAGGCGAGCGTCCGGAAGCTCAAGGACGTTGAAGGTAACCGCTGGGAGCTGATCGCGGCTCGCATCGGCGAGACCGTCAGCAGGGCCAAGGAGCTGTACGGCTCTGAGGAAGAGGTCGCGGCAGCGGCACGTCGCGGTCGCAAGTCGTCCGATGAGGGCGGCAGCTCCACCCCGTCGAAGAAGGCACGCGGCGGTCGCAAGACCGCGAGCGCGCCCGCAGCTGGGCCCCGTCGCGCCCGTACTCGTGCGGAGCGGCAGAAGGCCCGGTCGGGCAACCCTTCCTAGCGGCGGTCATCGAGGCCCAGAACTCTGGCGACTCAGGGGAGATTGAAGCAATGTTTCCCCTGGGTCGCCGGTTCTGGCATATCGTTGACGTCAAGGGTCGCTATCCGTTCTCGGTTGGCCCGTTGCTCGTGATCGGCAAGCCTCGGTTCTTCCCGGCTGGGAAGATCAAGATTGGCGATGCCTGGGTCGAGCGAACAAGGTCACTGATTCAGATATACACCGATCCTGGCGGCATACGAACGATGGCCGCTGCCTCGATCCGCTTCAGCAATCCGAAGGCTGAGGTGGCGAGGCTGCAGCGTAGTAGGGAGAAAGGTTGAGTTGCGGCCCCACCCGTGAGAGCGGTAGGGGCCGAAGTTCAACCCCAAAGGAGGGTACCAGTGAACATACTGAAGGAGTGGGAACGAGATCCACCCTCGGAGTTGATGATGTCGATACCAGCTCTCTGGTACGACTTCAAAAAGCGTCGCGAGGATCCCTACTCCCCGGTCTGTAGGTTCAGGGACAACATCCCGGATGTCTGCGCCGATCTGCCAACTGCGGATCAAGCGATTCGCTACGCGATCAGGAGCAAGCGTCCGAACGGGAAGATGCACAACCACCAGTCGAAAGTCTCCAAGGCGCTTCCGGCGTACGAGGAGGTCTGTGTTCGGCATCTAATGCCGCTCCAGACGTCAGAGTCGTTCGGTAGTTTGTACTTCCTTCTGAATCATATCCGTACTCCCGGGATCGGCCCGATGACGGTGTACGATGTCGCCGTCCGCTTCGGAGCCTGGGCAGAACTGAAGCCTGAGAAAATCTACTTGCACGCCGGAACGAAGGCGGGCTTGAAGGCTCTCGGGATCATGCCCAAGAGCTACGAGGAGACGATCCCCATGGAGATGCTTCCGCCGATCCTGAGACGCAAGGATCCGGATGAGGTGGAAGACTTCCTCTGCACCTACAGACTCGCTTTCGAGTTGCTGTCATGAGCGACTTCGAAAGCAGGCTGCCACAGTACCAAGCGAAGAGGAGCGAATCATTCCCCTCGTTCCTGATCGTGACGTGTGGCTATGAGAACTGTCCCGGGACGGCTGCCGGTCGGCCATTCTTGGTCAGTGAAAAGGAATGGTTGCGCCCGCGCCGTACTCACAGCGATAGATCGGGCAAGACCACAGTGATAACGGGCCGTTCATGCCCCTACTGCTTTCGAGCGGGAAGAATCCCCGCCCGGAGACAGATCAGCGGCTAATCCAAGCCCGTACAAGCTCGCGGACGCGACTCCTGCCTATCGGGAGGCGCGGAAGCGATGGGGGATCCGGGAAGGCATGGTACCCTCCCCCGGATCCCCCTGGCAACTTCAGAGCGCATGGTGTAGCTCGGGTTCGACTCCCGGCGCGCTCGTGGCCGTCAAGAACAAGGAGGGTACTATGAAAGGACAAGAAGTGCAGTTCGTGAAAGGAGAGCCACCAAAGAAGCGAGTTGGTGGCGAGGGCAAGTGGGCCAATCACCTGCTTCCGCTCCTAGACAGGCCCGGCATCTGGGCGCTCGTCTGGACTTGCGAGAACATAGACCAGGCGATGAAGCTCCAGGGCAACCTGTCCCAACGAGCGGTGTTCATCCCGGAACCCAAGCATCACTGGGAGTTCGTCGCTCGCGGTTGCGAAGTGTACGCAGTCTACAGAGGCAAGAAGAGAGGAAGCGATGCAAGCCTTCGCAGAGCTAACCGACGAGGGTGATCGCTGCGCGATTCATTTTCGCTACAGTCCTGAACACGTAGCGGTTATGAACCGCATGAAGCCTCTCGGAGCCAGGTTCGTCCCGAGGGACAAGGGCGGGCCACTTTGGACAATCCCGCTCGACCTCATAGCGATGCGGCGTCTCCGTGAGGAGTTCGGTGACGGACTCCAACTCGGAGCGGCGCTCGTGGCATGGGGTCGCGCGGAGGTAGCCAAGGAGTCCAAGCTGCAATCTCTCTCCACCAGCGACGATGTGCCGCTGAAGGAGCTGAAGATCGCCAAGAAACTCCCGAAGCTCGCCAAGTGGTTCCGTCCCTACCAGCGGGCCGACGTCAAGTTCATGGCTACGACCTCGTGTCTGAACCTACTGGAGCCGAGGCTGGGCAAGACGACTGAGGTGATAGCGTCCGTCTTCGAAGCAGATCTGGAGAACGGGCCGCATCTCGTCGTCGCGCCGAAGTCTACTCTGGACACGGTTTGGCGCATGGAGATCGAGCGGTGGACGGATCATGTAGTGGTCACCTTCAGCGGCGATCTGAACCAACAGGAGAAGATCGCAGCAGAAGACCAGATCGAGGAATGTCTGGACAAGGGCAAGCCTTTCTGGTTCGTGACTACTGCGGACATGATCAGGCGCGGGAACTATCCCCAGCTCAAGCAGTGGAACTCGTTCACCATCGATGAGTTCCACAAGACTGGGCTTCCCGAGGTCAAGAACCGCTTTCCCAAGGAGGCGGTGAAGATCAAGGCTCTGAGGAAGTACGCTCTGAGCGGCACGCCGATGGGTGGCAAGCCGATCAAGCTCTGGGGCGCTCTCCACTGGCTGGAGCCGCAGAAGTTCACGTCGAAGTGGCGTTGGGCGGCTCAATGGCTGGTGATCGAGAATACCTGGGGCAACCACAAGGTGATCGGTAACATCATCCGGGGCCGCGAGGATGCGTTCTACCAGGCGCTCGCTCCTCATGCTATCAGGCGGTTGCGGTCGGAAGTCCTGCCGCAGCTACCCGAGACGCAGTGGATCGATGTCTGGTGCGACATGACGCCCAAGCAGGCGAAGCAGTATGATACCTTCGCGGCGGCGGCTGAGGTTCGCATCGATGAGTATCATCTCTCAGCTACCTCGATCCTCGCGGAGTACACGCGGCTCAAGCAGTTTGCGAACCACATGTGCTCCGTCGAGATCCTCTCTGTAGACGAGGATACTGGTCACGTTGATATGAAGGTCAAGGCGACCGAGGAGTCCGGCAAGATCCCGTACCTTCTGCAGAATCTTGCAGAGCGCGGAATTGACCCGGAGGATCCGGATGGCACTGACCAGGCGATCATCGCCAGCCAGTTCCGCGAGACCGCCGAGATGATCCACAAGTACCTGAACAATTACGGGATCGCTTGCGAGATCATCTCCGGTAAGGTCAACGGCAAGGATCGGAAACGGATCATGGATGCCTTCCAGGCAGGTCAGGTGCGCGTTGCGATCCTCGTCACAGCGGCGGCTGGCGTCGGGATTACGTTGAATCGAGCGGCTGACGTTCATGTCCTCGATGAGACGTGGAACCCGGATGACCAGACGCAGGTGACCGACCGAGCTGTCGATACGACAAGAACTCACCAAGTGACGGCCCTTGTCTATCGCAGCCGCCGGACGGTCGAGGAGTACATCAAGAAGGTCAACGATGAGAAGTTCGAAGTGAACAAGAACGTGCTCGATCTCCGTCGGCAGATGATGAAGGCGGGCAAGTGATGCATTACGTACTTGTCATGCTTGCCATCGGGATCGGAGCGTTGCTCGGAGGCCGGAACGGGTGGCTCAAGGGAAAGGAACGTCGTGAGTCACCCGAACCAGCCCCGAAGCAACGTCGTGTCAAGCTGGTTCAACCGCTTGACGAGCCGGAAGAGGACATGAGTCCCGCCGAACTCAAGGCGATGGACAGATGGTTCGCCCGCTTCGACGGTAAGTGAGTGTGGGTACCACCCCCTCCCCGAGACCCCTTTAGGGGGTCTCGCCCCGGCCAACTCATTTCAGTTTCTATATACTCGCCGACGCGAGGCATCCCACTATCGCCGCGGAGCCGTATACGCGCGTACGTGCGCGGAGACGATGCCGAAGGGGGTTGGGGTCGCGCGCGGGCGGTTATATAGCAGAGTGGTCATTTTGGGCATTTTCTGGCGCAGTTTTGCGAATCACCCGGAAATCGGCCGGATTAGACTTCCAGCATCGGATCCGATAGGGTTCGGTCTCGGGGTCGGTGCCCCCGCCGTTGATCCGGCTCCTAGGTTCGGGGAGGCGGGGGCGCCGGGCCGGTCTTGGGCGACGGGCGCTAGAGACCTAAGTGAAATGACTTGAGGAGGGGAGCACCATTTGGCTGACCAAGTAATCCGTCGCAAGCGCCGTTCGGAGCTAGGCGATAGGAAGGCCGTCGGGCGTTCACACGCAGCCCGTCGTAATGCCCTGCGGCTCGACGGCCTTCCTATGCTTAGGACGAGCGAGCGCGGAACGTTCAAGCGTTGTCGCTGGAAGTGGTGGCAAGAGTTCGAAGAGGTACTCAAACCAACGACGCCGGTTCCACCGCTCCGTTTCGGCTCGCTCGTCCATCTGGCCCTGCGCGACTACTACAAGAAGGGTGTCAAGCGCGGGCCGCATCCGGCTAAGAGCTTCGTCAAGTATTACGACGCAGAGATCAAGGCGCAGGGCGAGTTCGGCTTCCGCGTCCAGGACGTAGAGGAGGATGAGGTCTGGGCCGAGGCGGGCGAGCTAGGCGAGGCGATGCTCAATCACTACGTCGAGCATTGGGGCCGCGACGACGAGTGGGAGGTACTTGTTACCGAGCAGCCGTTCCGGCAACTCGTCTCCCATCCGGTGACGCACAAGCCCTGGTTCTGGTACGTTGGAGTGATCGACCTCATCATCCGGAACCGCATAACCGGGAAGCTCCATATCGTCGATCACAAGACGGCGAAGGCGATCATGGTTCAGTACCTCTCGCTCGACTCGCAGGCGACCGGCTACTGGACATACGGTCTCGATTGGATCTACGCCAACGGCCTACTCAAGAAAGACGAGAGGCCTGCGGGCATGATCTACAATCATCTGCGTAAGGCGTTCCCCGACGACCGCCCGAAAGATGACGACGGATTCGCGCTCAACAAGGACGGCGCGGTTTCCAAGCGCCAGCCGTCTCCGTTCTTCACGCGCACGCCGATCTTCCGTGACTTCAACGAGCGCCAAGAGGCTCGCGTTCAGGTACTCGCGGAGTTTGCCGATATCGAGCGCCTCCGCGCGGAGGGAAGACAGGACAACGGCTCGCCGCCGGTGCAGGCGTATAAATCACAAGGACAATGGACGTGTCCCGGTTGTTGGTGTTTTGATTTTTGTGAACTGCATGAAATAGGCGCGGATTGGCGGGAGATGCGAGAACTCGCGACGAAGAAATGGGATCCATATGCAGAGCACAACACCTATGCCGACGAAACTCACTGATCGACGCCTAGCTCTGCGTCGGACTGAGAATTGGCGTCCGCTAAGGACTCATGGCCTTAGCAAAACGACCGAGTATCGTGCGTGGGCAAATATGCTTCAACGCTGCTACAACCCCCGTGCCTCCGGGTATGAGAACTATGGAGGTAGAGGGATTGGAGTCTGCGAAGACTGGTGGGAGTTCTTGAACTTCCTCGCGGACATGGGCGAGCGCCCGGTAGGTAGGACGCTTGATAGGATCGACAATGACGGCGATTATGAGCCCGGGAACTGTCGCTGGGCTACCCGGTCGGAACAACAACTGAATCGGAGGAGGTAGATGCCGCAGATACAACCCGTCGGAGCTTCCGCCAAGGTCAGCATGCTCGTACATGCGGACATAGGCTGGGGGAAAACCACCTTGATTGGCACCGGAGGGAAGAGTGCGAAGATCCTCGTTATGCGAACGCCTATCGACCATGCGGATCCAATCATCGGTTCCGGAGTACAAGAGATGGTCGTGCGGAACTGGGAGGAAATCTTCGAAGGGCTGGAGTACGTCCAACACGAAGGGCACAACTGGGACTGGTTCTGGCTCGACTCTATTTCCCTCATGCAAGACATCGGCCTAGATGACGTGTACGAGAACGTCCTAGACCGCAAGGGGCCGGTGGGATCGCTCGCGCGCAGGGATCGTGAGCAGTTCGGCCCCGACCGGGGTGAGTACAGGGTCAACATGTGGCGGCTCGGGCAGTGGGTGCGACATACGGTTGGCGCGGGGACAGTCAACCTCGGTATCACCGCGCACTCGTTCTGGTGGGAGCCGAACGACAACGGAGTAACGCCGTCTTGTCTCTGGCCTTGGATCCAGGGCAAGATGATGCCGCAGAAAATCTGCGGTATGATGAACATCGTCGGCTATGGAGCTATCGAGACTCGTGAGCATCGTGGCAGGAAGCGGCAGGTTCGCGTGATGCATACCAACGCGACCGAGAACTACTATGCCAAGTGCCAGCTGAAGACTCCCGACGGCGCTCCAATCTTCCCCGGCGGCACCATCACCAACCCGACGCTTCCCGGGATTATGGAAGCAATCCAGTTGAACCGCCCCATGAATGGGCGGCCATCACGACGTAGGAGAAGGAGGGAGCAGTAGTGGCAGTTGTGAAGTACGATGTCAGCAACGTCGAGTCCGGCGGCGGCGGCGAGCAGCCGCAACCCGGTCTGTACGCGGGCAAGATCGCCTCAATGACGCAGCGCACCGAGAAGGCCAACGGCGATCCCGTCCGCGATCTGGAAGTCGTCATCGACGTGGGCGAGGAGTATTCCCGCCTCTGGACGTACATCAAGACGCCGGACGACCCCAGCTACTCGGAGGCGGCTCATGGCTGGAAGCTCCGCGAGCTGACCGACGCGCTCAAGTTGCCGGCCAAGGGGAACCTCGACACGGCGAAGATGATCGGCAAGAAGGTCAACGTCAAGATCGTCGCTGACACGAACCTGGAAGGTGAGTACCGGGGTCGCGTCCGCTCCATCTTCGCCCCCGGCAAGATCGAAGAGGATGGCGAGAGCCAGCCCGAGGGCGGCGGCGACGAGGAGCCGCTCACAGCCGAGGAGCTGGGCGAATGGAGCAACGAGGATCTCAAGGAGGAGCTGGAGGCGCGCGGCCTCACCCTCAACGGCCGCTTCTCTTCCCAGAAGGCCATCGCCGCGATCCTGGAGGATCAGGGTGAGGAGCCATCAGCCGCCGAGGTCGGAGATGCCGAGGAGAACGGCGACGGCACCATGGCCGGTCTCGATCCCGAGTTGCTTCAGGATCTCCGCACCGACGCGAGCTACTACGACGATTGGGCCGACGACGACATCAAGCAGTACGCGGCCGATCTCGGCATCGACGGGAACATCTCCGGTCGCAAGACGAAGGCCAAGTACGTCGAGGCCATCGTCGCGCTCGCCGGTTCCGCCGAGGCTCTCATGGACGGAGCAGGCGAGGGCTCAGGCGAGGTCGATGACGACTACGACGAGTGGAGCGCCGAGGAGTTGAGCGACGAGATCGCCACTCGGAACGAGCAGGACGCAGAGATCAAGATCACCGGTCGCAAGACGAAGGAGAAGATGATCGCGGCTCTGCGGGAAGACGACAAAGTGGCGGAGCCGTTCTAGGCATCCGCCATGGGAGAAGTATCCGCCCGGCATATCCGGCTTCTCAAGCCGTACCTGATCGGTCGGCCGAAGAAGAACGGGGAATGGGATATGTACTGTCCGCTTCACGAGGACGTGAATCGGTCGGCATCTCTCAACACCCTGACCGGCGACTGGTTCTGCTTTGCCGGCTGCGGCGGTGGGCGAGTCGTGGAACTGATCGCTCAGAAGAGTACCTGGATCGACCCGGGGAGGGCCAACTTGAATGGCGGCGCTCCCCGGCGCTCCAGCTCTGGATCGCCCGAGGTCATCACCGAAGGGCGGATCAAGGGCTGGCACGAGGCTCTGCTAGACGACGAGGCGGTTTGTTCCTACCTCATCGAGCGGGGCATACATACGAAGACCATGATGGACTTTGAGATCGGCTGGGATCGCAACCGCCAGGTCTACACGATCCCGGTGCGCGGGCCTAAGGGCGAGATCTGGAATGTCCGTCGATACACCAATCGCGAGGGCGCGTTCACAAAGATCAGGAACGTTACCGGGATGAGAGCTACGGAGATATACCCGGTCAATCAGCTCGACGCCGACCGGATCATCATCTGCGAAGGTGAGTGGGATACTCTGCTCACGATCCAGCACGGCTACGCGGCGGTCACGAGAACGTCCGGGGCCAAGACGTGGTACCCGCGCTGGAATCCTCTCTTCAAGGGCAAGCTGGTCTTCATCGTTCCGGATCGGGATAAGGAAGGTATTGCTGGCGGTAACAAGATCGCGCGCTCGATGGGGAAGATGGCAGATGTCAGGATCGTGGAGTTGCCATACGAGACCGAGGAGAAACACGGTAAGGATCTAACCGACTTCTGGTTGGAACACGACAATGCAGATTTCGAGAACCTGCTTGCCGACGCCCAGCCGCTGAAGAAGCGTGGCGATCAGACGCCGGGGATCATCACGGTTCTGGACTCCTTCGACGCGCACCGCGTCGGAGATCCGGTCAAGGTGCAGGTAACAATCAAAGGCCGGAAGGAACCGGGCTACTCGATCCCCTGGAAGACCAAGCTCCATTGCACGCAGGACGCTGGCCCAAAGTGCAAGATCTGCCCGATGAACGCGGCTAACGGCGAGGCTGAGCTAGAGATCCCGCCAACCAGCCCGATGGTACTCGGAATGATCGACAGCCCGACCTACACCGTCCTGGACATGATCCGCCTAGAGTACGGAGCGCAGAAGTGCTCCAAGCTCGACATCGAGATCGAGGATCACCAGGCAGTGGAGCAGTTGTTCGCACGACCGTCTATCGACCACGCTGACGGGACGCAGGCCCGAGACTACAAGAACATCAAGATCACGTCGGTCGGCAGGCACGACACGATGGCGAATACAACCGTCGTCGCGACCGGCGCGCTCTACCCGTCGCCACGAGGTCAATACAACGAGTTCCTAGCCTGGGAAGTTCAACAGCAGGAAACGAGCGTAGATCGCTTTGAGATGACCTCGGACGCGCACAAGCTCTTGAAACGGTTTCAGCCTCGTAAGGGTCAGCGGCCATTCCGGAAGCTCGGAGAGATCGAACGGGAGCTGGCGAGTCACGTCACCCGCATCGTCGGACGGCCGGAGATGCACGCAGTCATGGATCTGACGTTCCACTCGCCGCTCTCCTTCAAGTTCGGAGGCCAGATTGTCCACCGGGGATGGCTTGAGTCTCTCATTGTTGGAGACACTCGTACGGGAAAATCAGAAGCTGCTGAGCGACTTGTACGTCACTTTGGAGCAGGAGAGATCGTCGGAGGAGAAGCGGCTACGATTGCTGGACTGGTGGGTGGCGTCCAGCAGATTTCTGGAAGAGATTGGGCCGTCACTTGGGGTGTCATACCACTCAACGATAGACGACTTGTTGTCATCGATGAGCTATCAGGTCTCCATCCTGAGGAGATTGCGAAGATGTCCGACGTGCGGGCGTCGGGGGTGGCACGACTCACCAAGATTCAGCAAGAAGTTACTTACGCTCGGACACGTCTGCTCTGGCTAGGCAACCCGCGCTCGGGAGGAATGGAGCAGTACACCTACGGCGTAGATGCCCTGCGTCCATTGATCGGAAATCCGGAAGACATCGCGCGCTTCGATCTCGCGATGGCCTTGTCGAAACATGACGTAGCCTCGGACGATATCAACAAGCCGCTCGTCGGCGGCGATCTCCGCTATACGAGCGAGGCATGCCATACCCTTCTCATGTGGGTATGGACTCGACAGCCGGATCAGATCGTTTGGGCGCGTGGAGCCGAGGAACATGTCTATAAGCTCGCGAATGAGATGGGGGAGCGGTATGTCGAGGATCCGCCGCTGGTACAAGCAGCTAACGCTCGTATCAAGATTGCTCGCGTTGCCGTTGCCATCGCGGCTCGTACTTTCAGCACTGACGCTAGTAGCGAGAAGATCGTGGTGGGGCAGGATCATGTGCAAGACGCGGTTCGGTTCATGGATCTTCTCTACGACATGCCGACGCTTGGTTATGGAGAGCGTTCGCGCGAGCGGATCCTAGACAAGCAAGAGGCCGAAGAGAACAAGACGGCGATCCGCGAATATCTCCTCACGCGGCGCGGTCTCGCCAAGCTCCTGCGATCCAACGGCCGCTTCCGTAGGCAGGACATCGAAGAGGTCATGAATATGGATCGCAGCGATGCGAACGCGGTCATCAATCATCTCTACGAGACGCGCATGATCCGTAAAGACGGGCCAGACAACGTCGTGGAGCCAACACTACACGACCTACTGCGCGAGGTACGTTGGTGAGTGACTACTATGGAACCGCACCCGAGGGGCGGCGCATCGAGTACGAGGAGGATGCCATGAGCGGATATATTGATGATGAAGATTATTCACCTGCGACACGCCTTCCAAACGCTCCGGGCGGCGACCGCGTGCGATTCGAACGAGAAGGAGAGCACGAACAATCGCTCTGGGGCGGTGGCGCTCAGGACATCGAGAAGTCAATCCTCGACTCGACCTGGCGCAACACCCGACTCATCGGTTGGGTAGTCATTGGCGTCGAGGATATCAAGGGCGACCTCGGGAGCGGTTCGCTCCAAGAGCTAACGCTCACGCTGGAGCACCAGGACGGACGTCAGCGCCTGATGAAGATCACCGGCATCGGCATGGAAGTGGAGATCATCGAGTGAGAGTCGCGATCCTCGGTTGCGGGCCGGCAGGCCTTATAGCGGCGTACGCGGCCGAGGAGGCAGGCCACAGAGTCGTCGTCTACTCGACCAAGCGCAAGAGCACGATCTTCGGAGCGCAATATCTTCACGAGCCGATTCTCGGGATCAGTGATCCGAATGCTGAGATGGAGATCAACATCACGAAGATCGGGACGCGCGAAGGCTACGCAGAGAACGTGTATGGCAACCGAGACGCGCCGGTTAGCTGGGACAAGTTCCATAATGGCTGGGACGCGGGCTGGGATCTCAAGAAGGTCTACGAGAATCTTTGGCATCGCTTCGAACCTCGGATCGTGGATGTCGTCATCTCCAAGAGAACGGTCGAGCACATAATGGCGATGTTCGACCGAACCTTCTCGACCATCCCTATCAAGATGCTCTGCGACGTATGGGGCCACTCCTTTACGTCGGCGTCGATCTGGGTCGTCCACGGCCCCGCGAGGGGCGAGAACATGATGGTCTACAACGGTCTCGCTCCGAACGGGATCCCGAGCTGGTACCGCTACTCTCTCATCAATAACTACCAGTCATGGGAGTATGCTGAACGGCATACGCCGCAGCCGCAGTGGGTCGCGAGTAACTTGACCGTCAGCGAGGGAATCAAACCTCTCCACACCGACTGTGACTGCCATCCAGAGATCGTCCGTTTCGGTCGGTTCGGGCGCTGGAACAAGAACGTGTTCACCCACCATAGTTATCAGGAGGTTCTTGATGCGCTGCAGTGAATGCTCGAAGAACGTCAAGCCGGTCGTCGCGGTGGACATCGACGGTACGCTTGGCGACTATCACGGGCACTTCATATGGTTCGCCGTCGAATACTTCAACTTGCCCGACGATGATTACCTCTACGACGGCACCGCGAGCTTCAAGTCCTGGTGGATGGACGCTTACCAGCGAGACGAGAAGGATTGGCATGACGTCAAGCTCGCCTATCGCCAAGGCGGGATGAAGCGCACCATGCCGATCTACGAGGGCGCGGCCGAGTTCTGCTGGTCGGTCAAGGAGGCCGGGGCTGAGCTATGGGTCACGACGACACGGCCCTATCTCTCGCTCGACAACATCGTGCCGGATACGGTCGAGTGGCTACGCCGTCACGAGATCGAATACGACGGCATGCTATTTGATGAGGACAAGTACAGTCAGCTCGCGGCTCGCGTCGATAGCGACCGAGTGGTGGCCGTCTTCGATGACCTTCCGGATATGTGCCACGCAGCCGCCTTCGCGCTCTACTTCGGGCACGACGTTCCGGTACTCATCAAGACTCAGTACAACAGCGGCATGATGTACCCGAACACGACGACCCTGGATAAGGCTCATCTGATCTCGGACAAACGAATCCAATGGTGGAGGGAGGATTATGCAGCCTGAGGAGCATATCGTAGGATACGAGGAAGAGCATTCGGCTGTTCTCTACGAGGCCGCGCGACTCTTCAAGGCCAAGAGTCAGGTTCGGGGCCAGATGTGGCTGGAATGGCCGCCCTCCGACAAGATCCGCGAGCTACGCGAGCGGGTCATGCGGATCGAAGCAGCGTATACTCAGCGCCAGCGGATCATCGACGACATCTCAACGGAGTCAATTGACCAGGCAATCATCGAAGACGCGCTCGACACCATCAATTACGCGGCCTTCCTCATCAAGCAGATCCGCCGGGGAATGAGCGGATGATTCAGCGCGGCGAATCCCCGGGCAAGGCCAAGCTCGACGTACACGGCAAGATCCAGCGCGGCGAATCGCCCGACCATGCGAAGCTCGACGCATTCGGAAGGAGATGCGATCATGCTGGAACCCCACCAGGAGTGCGAGATCCTCGCCATCGAGAGAGACCACCAACGCGACCTATGCGTTTTGTATCTCTACATCACCACTCCACATACAGCTTCCTTGATGGTTTCCAGCTGCCCGATGCTCATGCTCGTAGAGTCGCTGAACTTCAAGGAACCGCCCTTGCAATGACCGAGCACGGAAACGTGATGTCGCACGTCAAGTTCGAGCAGGCTGCGAAGGAACAGGGAATCAAGCCGGTCTTCGGGATCGAGTTGTACACCGGCGAGATCGACCCCGCGCGCCGAACGCAGCTCAAGAACCACCTCACCATCCTCGCGCACAACCAGGTAGGGTACCAGAACATTTTGCAGCTCGTATCGCGATCCTGGATGGAGGGGTTCTACTATGAGGCCACAGTATCAGGAGGAATGCTTCAACAGCATGCTGATGGACTCATTGTCCTCAGCGGATGCCAGGGCGGTCTCCTCGCTACTTCACTGGTTGGCGGAAAACACGTTAGTCCTGATGCTGCCGGATACCGGCGTGGTCGTAATGTGGCAGCCCGATTCAAACGAGCCTTGGGTGATAGATACATCTTGGAGGTACAGGCGTTCCCCGAGCTAGACCTAACGCGCCAGCTCAACCCGATGATCGCCCAGATCGCCCGCGAGCTGAAGATCCCGATGGTAGCGACTCTCGATTGCCACTATACGATGCCGACCGAGAAGGAGCTACAGAAGGTGCTCCACTCGCTCCGGAATGGCGGACAGTCCACTCCGGAGGATCTCGCCAAGAGCTGGGGCTATTCGGCCAATCTCTGCCCGCCGATGACCGACCGTTCAATCATGAGACGACTCATCGCGACCGGCCTCACTCGACAGGAAGCTATCAACGCGATCCTCTTGACCGAGGAGCTTGCTGCCGATTGTACCGTCGAGCTACCGCGTCTGCCCATGGTGCGGTACCCAACTCGCAATGGCGCCACAAGCCTCGATACCTTCCGCGCCTGGCTCAAGGAAGGTTGGGAGTTCCGAGGCTGCGACCGTCTCTCGCTCGCGGAGCGCCGCCGCTACGCCCAGCGGCTCAGATACGAGATGTCGATCATTGAGGAGAAGGATTTTGCAGACTACTTCCTCATTGTCAGTGACGCTGTCCGCTTCGCGAAGAACGCAGAAATTGGAGTGGGGCCTGCGCGCGGGAGCGCGGCGGCGAGCCTGGTTTGCTGGCTGCTTCGCATTACGGAAGTCAACCCGATGCGCTTCCCGCATCTCGTTTTCGAAAGATTCATCGACATCACCCGCCTTGATCTCCCGGACATCGACCTTGACTTTGAGTCTGCCCGGCGCGGGGAGATCATTGATTATCTGGTGGAGAAGTACGGACGAGAATGCGTCAACCAGATCGGAACCTTCCAGACCTTCAAGTCCCGGCTTGCGCTTGACGACGTTGCCCGAGTCCATCGAATCCCCAAGTACGAAGTAGACCAGATCAAGGATGTTCTCCTGGAGCGGTCGTCCGGCGACCTCCGCGCGAGCGCGACGATTGAGGACACCATCGAGCAGTTCGAACAGGCGCAGGGCGTAGTCGAGCGCCATCCCGAGATCATGGATGCAACCGAGCTAGAAGGGAACGTCAAGAGCTTTGGTGTTCATGCGGCCGGGGTTGCCATATCGAACGAGCCGATTACCTCGGTGACTCCGATCCTTCAGCGCGAAGTCAGGAAGCGACTCGCGCAGGTAATCGCCATCGACAAGTACGACGCCGAGTACCTTGGCGTGCTAAAGATTGACTTGCTCGGGCTGTCTGCCCTCGACGCACTCGTCTCGATGTGCCACATGATAGGTCAACCGGCGTCGTTCCTCTACGAGATCCCGATTGAGGACGAGCGCACAATCGAGGGCTTCAGGAGGAACGACGTTGTCGGAATATTCCAGTTCGAAGGTCGAGCTATGCGCATGGTCAATGGATCCGTCCGGCCGGATAGTTTCAACGAGGTCTGTCACGTTACCGCTCTCGCTCGACCAGGCCCGCTCCATAATGGAGCAGTTGCCGATTACGTTGACATCAAGCGAGGAGAGAAGCAGCCTCATCTCCGTCACCCTGCACTTGAATCTATCACAGCCTTCACCCAATATCAAATCGTCTACCAAGAGCAGATCCTTCAGATCGTCCGAGAGATCGGAAACTTTGACTGGACACACGCAGCCTACATCCGAAAGATCATCAGCCGAAAGCTCGGAGACCAAGAGTTCAACCGTCAATGGGAACGGTTCTGGGAGGGCGCGCAGACGCTCCATGAGCGAACGGGCTTCCCTCCCATGGACGCTGAACTAGCGCGCTCGATCTGGGGCGACCTTACGACCAGCGGCTCCTATGCATTCAACGCGGCGCACTCGGTTTCCTACGGCTACATCGCCTGGTGGACGATGTGGTTCAAGGTTCACCATCCGGGCGCGTTCTACGCCGCCATGCTTCATCGAGCCGACAAGAAGACGGCTCTAGGCGGCGGCGCGGGCGGTGCTGCGAATGCGAAGGCTACCGTCACCTCAAAGGCGAAGCTCGACGGCCAGGTCATTATGCTCCGGGATGCCATCCATCATGGCTTCCGCGTTCTGCCGTACGATCTCCGGAAGTCAGACATGACCTGGAAGCGCGACGGTCGGCGCGGGCTGCGTCCCGGTTTCGATCAGATCGACGGCGTAGGCGAGTCGATGGCTAACAAGATCCTCGATTGGCGCGAAGGCAAGGAAGGCGATCTGCGATGGGAGGATCTGATTCAGGTCAGCGGGATCGGGCCGAAGACGATTGAGAAGCTCGTCGCCTACGCGACAGCCGAGGATCCGTTCGGGATCCAGAAGTTGGACAAGATGATTGCGTCGGTCAAGGCCGACCTGCCAAGACTTCGATTGCCTGTGCCGACCCATACGGCGGTCGAAGTGCCCTACGAGCGCGGCGAAGACCGAGAGATTGTCTGGCTCGGTGTCGTCGTACACCGGAACCTCCGAGACATTTTCGAGGTCAACCGCGCCCGTACGGGTGAGGAGCTTGACCCGGCTACGGTCAAGCATCCGGAGCTAAACGAGTGGATGCTCATGGCCGGATACGACGGGACAGATCTGCTGAGCCTGCGCATCCGGCGCTGGGAATATCCCAGACTCAAGAGCATCCTCTGGAAGATCGCGTTGAATGAGGACGCGATCCTCGTCCGAGGCGTCAAACCCGGCTGGCGAGCCGCTCGGGAAGTGCAAGTGCGCGACCTGTGGGTGCTCCAGCCATGAACAAGAGAGAGGAGGGAACATGGCAGAAGAGGAGCCCAAGGAGGGCGAGGAGCCGGAGTCAATCGTCGGTTCGGATGTCGCTCCAGAGCCGGGGTCAACTCTACCCGAAGAAGAGCAGGAGGCTGGCGACAGCACGCCTTCCGAGGAGGAGTAACTCGCAGGCGGGCAGCGCGGCAGCGGAGGCACAGTGGGAGCCGCGCATCGGCGGTGGGGTAGCCGTCGAGTTCTGTCATCCACCGCAGGAGGGTTGTGAAGGTACTAGTGACATTAGCCGCGTTCTGCGTGGCACTCACCATGGCAGCGAGCGCGTCGGCTACAGACTACGTGACGCGCGGGTTGCTGTGCATACATCGGTACGAAGGCTCTTGGAGCGATCCCGGGGCACCGTACTACGGAGGACTCCAGATGGACATCAACTTTCAGTTGACGTTCGGAGGTCGTCACTACCGGCGATGGGGCACTGCAGATCACTGGCCCGTATGGGCACAGCTAGACGCCGGAAGGAGAGGCTACATGGCACGCGGTTGGTCACCGTGGCCAAACACAGCCCGGATGTGCGGGTTGAGGTAACGAACGATAGGAGGGAGCATGGAGAACGTTAGGATGCCGTACTTGATCAACGAGGTCGCCAGCGAGCTGGACTGGTCGAGGTCTGACGTCAAGCGGTGCGTCGAGACCTTCTTCCAGATTGTCGCCGACGAGCTGGCTGAAGGGAACGAGGTCACACTCAGCCCTTACGTTGGCTTCAGGTACAGCTACCGCGCTCCGATCAAGAAGGGTACGCCGGTACGGAACCCGGCGACCGGCGAGAGCATGCCGTCCAACGGTCGGCCTGCGTCGTTCGGTCTTCGGGCAAGGCCGCTCTCGGGACTCAAGAAGAACCTCCCGGCAGCGACAAGCAAGAACGGCAAGGCCATCGTCGCGGCGAAGACAAAGGCGTAGCCGTGTTTACTCCTCGCGTACCAGGGCCATATCAGGGATCGCGGTCATGGCCGGATCGTTCCGAGACCGCGCTACTCCGTGATGTGGCGTTCAACCGTCACTCGATGAATGATGGTCACCACGTCTCACCCGCCGACAACGACCGAGTTCAAGTAGGCGACGACGGAATCACCGTCAAGCTCGTCCAGGGACTGAACCCCGAGTTCACCAAGGTGTTGTCGAGAGCTACGAGGGCGACCATCGGGATCGACTTGTATGGCCCGGATAATGACACGCGAGACTGGGAAGAAATGCTCAGGGGCGGTCTCCAGACCGCCCTTGAGTCCCAGGTCGT
>Ga0209465_10000023_pt1 | contig 63321 bp, 48 predicted proteins | sample PanSoiPlot1MoBio_FD_188321 | JGI IMG/M metagenome (GOLD analysis project Ga0209465, IMG submission 188321) | Tropical forest soil microbial communities from Panama analyzed to predict greenhouse gas emissions - Panama Soil Plot 1 MoBio (SPAdes)... | ecosystem: Environmental > Terrestrial > Soil...
GACCGGTAATTAAATTACCTCTGCCAGGCCCTAATGCCCCAAATGTGAAGGGGTAGGCTTAGGTGTGCCCGAAATGATTGCATTCTGCCTCTTCGGATAAGCGTGCGAATTGCCCCACCTGAATCGGCGCTGACGTGAGACGGCTGGCTGAGACCGTATGAGGCAGATGCAGCCCCCGCTGCGGAGCCAGCCCAGCCATACGTGCCTCTTATCTACCGAAAACTGGTGCCCCGGGACGCCTGAAGCATTACGATGACCAAGTGATGGACCTCCACCCAGCAAGCCGGTTGGACTGCCGGCCGCCGAAGCGCCTTGTGCCCTTCCAGCTCATACCCCATCAGTGGCTCCCGTACCCAGGGACACTGCACAACCGGACATACAGATCGAAGTGGAGATTCTAGAGTACTAGACCAGAGGGAGGGCGGATAGGAAGTTACGACAACAGCTTGGTCGGCGTGAAGCTGCCGAGAACTCCGCCACACCCGAACCTACGGAATGGTCATTGGTTATTCCGTCGCGAAAGGAAGACAGCATTCCGATATTCACCGATTGATTCTGCAATAGCGTCGGCCGTCCATGAGGTTATCCCGCTCGTCTCTAGTGAACAAGGGAACCGCTCATACTATTGCGCGACTGGTTCAAGAGTAACGCTCGGCGCGATCGCTGGCCGGCGCGACACAAGCGCAGCCGCAACCATGTCGCCAGTGACGTTCAGCGTGGTCGCGAACATATCTGGGATGGCATCGACGGCAATCAGCAGTCCTATCGCCTCCGCTGGAATCCCCATTGTGACCATGAGGGGAGAAATGACGAGCAACCACCCGTGCGGAACACCTGGAATACTGAAACTGGTCAGGATGCCAGTCAAAGCGATGACCAAAAGCTGTGTCGGGGCAAGCCGCACGCCATACATGTGCCCGAGGAAGATCGCCGCCACAAGCCAGAGCGCTGGCGTGCCAACCTTAAAGGTCGATACCGCAAGCGGAAGCACAAGGTCCGTCACACTCGACGGAAGCCGCAGTTTCCTCTCGCTGCTATCTATAAGTGTGGGGAGCGAGGCGAGCGAGGAACTTGAACTGAAAGCAACAGCTTGTGCGGGAAAGACCGCCTGAGCAAACCGTAGCACTGGAATGCGTCCGCCAAGGGCTGCGACGGGATAAAGGAATAGTACGATAAGCACTTGAGCGATAGCGGTTACAGCCACGTAGTAGCCCAATGCACCAGCAGCCGCAATTCCAGTCCGGCTTGCCACAGGTAGCATCAGCGCGAATACACCAACCGGCGCCAAGTCAATGATGACGCGAACGATGGCGAGCATGGCATCGCCTACACCGTGGAAGAACAGAAGGACGGCATCGCGTCGTTTCGCCGTTACTTTGAGGAGCGCAAGAGCGAACGCCAAAGCGAATATGACGAGCGGAAGCATTGCTCCATCGCTCGCTGCTTTGACGGGGTTGGTAGGCACCAAGCTTACCACCCAGTCTCCAAAACTTGGGATATTCGGAGTCGTGGTCGCTCCACCTGACGCGTTGCCGCGTAGCGTAGCAATCGTGGCTGGGTCGATGTGAAACCACGCAAAGAGCGGTGGAACAATCAGCAGTCCCACCGCTGCAACAAAAACAAGCAGCCCCAAAAAGGAGGCAAGGGCTCCCCAGCCAATCTCACGAACGGCTCGCATGTTGGAGCAAGATGCGACTCCCGTGATGAGGAGCGAAACAACCAGAGGGACAACTGTCATGCGAATTGCGTTTACCCAAAGAACCCCAATCGGCTCGACCACACGGACGAGCTTTAGGAGTGCGGGTATGGGATAGGCAAGAACCAAGAGACCGGCAGCGAATCCGAGAACGAGCGCAACAATGACGCGTGTAGTCAGAGACATGAGAGTGTGTGTGCGTGCAGGCGGTTTGCCGATTCGTTGCGAGAGCCCAGCTGCCCTCGGGGATGCCACGTATTATATCGGCTCGTGGCTTGGACACGATTCCCTTTTTGCTTCGTCGCAGAATGTATGGTCTGCCGCCGGGCTACAGGAGGTTGAAGTTGGGGGAACGGGACAGTCTGCGTCATCGTCTCTCATGACGGTGCTTGGCCGCAGAAGGTTTCGCCGCCTAATGCCCCAATGTGAATAGGGGTAAGGAGTAGGTGTGCCTAAAATCCTTCGGTTGGGCTTGCCGTTGTCGGATTGGGACGTAATGGGCTGTGATCGCTAGTAGCGCCTCCCAGTTCTTATGACCTGCGTCAACAGGCATTGCGAGCGGTTGGAAATACGGCGGTTATGCCGGTGTCGATAAGATCTGACTTGGGAACCAGATGAGGTCTATTGGTCAATTTTATGGGAGTCCCTTCTGTGCTCGGTATAGCAGGAGAGCTCGTGAGTGAAGAAGAAAATCTATGCAATTCGTCCTGACCCGAATGGCTGGCGGACTCTTGAAGAGATCAAATTGGGGGACAAAGTCAGAATCTCCGAAAACGTATCGCTGGGTAGTGGAGTCGTTGTCGGCAACGGTGTGACCTTAGGCACGAGCGATGAGTACGAATGCGACCGTGAAACGCTCATCGATGACAGAGTCGTTTTAGGAGACAACGTATTTGTCGGTAACTGGTCTCTGCTTTTCACGGAAGTGGCGGTCGGCAACGATACGGTCATCTCCACCGAAACGCTGCTTGGGGCCTCGGTCAAGGCCGGGAAGCGAGTGAAACTGATGCGTTGGGTGCAGGTTGGCACGAGCACCGGAATTGGAGATCAGGTGACGCTTGCCGCGGGCGTAGTCATCGGAGATAACTGGGTCATTTCAGATGGAGTGACAATTGGTAAGGGCGCGAGAGAGAGAGCGAAGGGGATAAAGCGAGAAACTGCTAATTGCTAGTTGCTCAGTGTTACCCTGTTATGGTTTCTCTGCGATCAGGAGACTCCCACCATGCCTCCACTGGCTCTCGAAGGTTCCACCCTCCTCACCGACGTGGACCTCCATCTTTTCAACGAGGGCAGCCACAACCGCCTCTATCAGAAGATGGGTGCCCACCTCGTCACCCTCGACGGCCGTGCCGGCACCTGGTTCTCCGTCTGGGCGCCCGATGCCGAGCGCATCTCCGTCGTTGGCGATTTCAATGGCTGGAACCCCGACTCCACCCCCATGACCCCACGCGGCAGCTCTGGCATCTGGGAGTGCTTCGTCGCCGGCCTCGGTCAGGGCGCTATTTACAAGTTCCACATCCGTTCCCGCTTTCATATGTATCGCGTCAACAAGGCCGACCCCTACGGCTTCCATCACGAGACGCCGCCGCGCACCGGCTCTGTCGTGTGGGACCTCGACTACGAGTGGACCGATTACGAGTGGATGCGTCTCCGCCACAAGCGCAACGCCTTCGACGCACCCATGTCGATCTACGAAGTCCACCTCGGTTCCTGGATTCGCCACGAGTTCGACGCCAATCGCTGGTACACCTACCGCGAAATCGCGCCGCGTCTTGCAGACTACGTCAACGAGCTCGGCTTCACCCACGTCGAATTCTTGCCCGTGATGGAGCACCCGTTCTACGGCTCCTGGGGTTATCAAATCACTGGATACTTCGCGCCCACCTCGCGCTTCGGCACGCCGCAAGACTTCATGTACCTCGTCGACTACCTCCACCAGCGCAACATCGGAGTCATCCTCGACTGGGTGCCCTCGCACTTCCCGAACGACCAGCATGGCCTCGCCTACTTTGACGGCACGCACCTCTATGAGCACGCCGATCCGCGCAAAGGCTTCCATCCCGACTGGAAGTCCGCCATCTTCAACTACGGACGCAACGAGGTCCGTTCGTTCCTCGTCAGCAACGCCATGTTCTGGCTCGACATGTACCACATCGACGGACTCCGTATGGATGCCATCGCCTCGATGCTTTACCTCGACTACTCGCGCAAGCAAGGCGAATGGATCCCCAACCAGTTCGGCGGCCGCGAGAACCTCGAAGCCGTCTCACTGCTACAGCGCGTCAACCACGACGCCTACCACGAATTCCCCAGCATTCAGACCATCGCCGAAGAATCCACCGCCTGGCCCATGGTCTCGCGCCCCACCTACATCGGTGGCCTCGGCTTCGGCATGAAGTGGGACATGGGCTGGATGCACGACACGCTGAAGTACATGGCGCACGATCCCATTCACCGCAAGTACCATCACAACCAGCTCACCTTTCGCGGTCTGTACGCATTCACCGAAAATTACGTGCTACCGCTCTCGCACGATGAAGTCGTACACGGCAAGGGTTCGCTACTGAACAAAATGGCTGGCGATTATTGGCAGAAGTTCGCCAACCTGCGATTGCTCTTCGGCTACATGTTCACGCAGCCGGGCAAGAAGCTCATCTTTATGGGTGGCGAAATCGGACAATGGAACGAATGGAACCATGAGCGCGCAGTTGACTGGGTCCTGCTGAGCTTCCCGTCGCATCAGGGCATCAAGCGCTGGGTCAGCGACCTGAACGCTTTCTATCGCGCCGAGCCCGCCATGCACGAGCTTGACTTCCATCCTGACGGCTGGCGCTGGATCGACGCCGACGACTCCGATGACAGCGTGCTCACCTACATGCGCTTCGGTAAGGAAGGGCACGCGCCTCTTGTCATCGCCGGCAATTTCACGCCTGTGCCGCGCCGGGGCTATCGGGTTGGAGTCCCCAAGCCGGGTCACTGGAAGGAAGTCCTCAACAGCAACGCCGCCATCTACGGCGGCACCGACGAAGGCAACTATGGCGGGGTCAAGACCGAGGCCATCGAATGCCACGGCCACGCGCAGTCGTTATTGCTCAACCTGCCACCACTAGCTATGGTGGTATTCAAGCAGTAGCCGATGTTCCATTTTGGGAACCCGGCAAGGTAGATGCCCGCCTCCATCGTGCAAATTGTTCGTTTTCAGTGGGGTACACGCATTTTCGGGCAACTTGGTGGACCTAGAAGGTGAAGCGGCCTGGCTGTACTCAAAGTCCCACCGATCGATAAAAAGGGAATGTCGGTACCAAAGCCATCCCTGAGAGCTGGTTAGCGAGATCATTCTCGACGTCGAAAACTCCGACTCTCGCTTCAGAGCGTAAAAGATCAATGTTAGGGAGCGCGAGAATCACCGTTGTTTTTGCTGGCATCGTTAAATACAGTCACTTGGCGCTCCCGTAACCTCGGGTCACCCAGAGCAGCTTCGAGTACCATCAGCGGTTTTGACTCTGTACGGTCGCCGTATGTCCGCGTCCGCGCCACGAGTGGTTCCCTGTGGTTCCCCAAGCTGCCACCTCAATCATTCGGCACGTCGAAGTTGACCAGGTCGGCTTGGAAGCCGCGGGTCTTCCAGGCGCCATAGGCGACGCCGGCGGCCATCCAGATGGAACCGGCGAGCTTGGCCAGGGGAGAAAGGTTCCACCAGATCAATGCACAAATAATGAAGCCTACGATGGGCGGCCAGAGGTTGGAGAGCGTCCGATTGTTGCCGCGAATGTAGTAGTGGGTGAGCGATGCGAGGTTCACGCCCATGAAGGCGATGAGCGCTCCGAAATTGAGCAGCTCGGCGCCACGCTCGTAGCTCATGAGGAACGCTCCGGCGAGCGCGATAGCGCCGACGAGAATGACGTTGTTGCGCGGAATGCGGGTGCGTGGATCGACGGCTCCGAAGAACGACTTGGGAATGGCCTCGCTGCGTCCCATGCCATAGAGCAGGCGAGCCGCGCCGAGTTGTGCCCCCATGCCTGAGCCGATGGTGGCAATGATGAGGGTCAGGCTGATGGCCTTCGAGAGGAAGATGCCTCCGGCGATGGCGGTTACGTGGATAAAGGCCGTTTCGACTTCCGACTCGGGGAATTGCCAGTCGGGTCGCAGCAATTGTGCGCCGTACACCTCGGCGGAGGCGAGCAGGCCGGTGATGAGGCAGACGAGCACCGTCGCAAGCAGGATGTTCCGCTTGGGATTGTGGACTTCTTCCGAGAGTGTAGAGATGGCGTCGAAGCCAATGTAGGTAAGCACGGCGAGCGATGTTCCGTGCAAGACCACGCCGGGCGTGAAGGTTTTGGGATTGTAGAACGGCAAGGCGAAGAACTGCGCTCCCTGCGGCGGTAGATGAAAGATGTAGCGGATCGTTGCCACGAAGAAGACGAGGATGACCAGCCCCATGACCGCGCAGAGTGCCCTGTTGATGCGCGCCGAGGTTTCGACGCCGCGCAAGTTCAATAGCGTGAACAGCAGCGCAAACGCGACGAACCAGATGGGCAGCGGGACTTCGGGTATGAGATCAGCCATCGCCTTCCCGCACCAGATGGTGCAGATGAGTGGGTTGAGCATGTAGTCCATGGTCATCGACCAGCCGGTGACGAAGCCGAGGGAGGGATGCAGCTCGCGGCCAACGTAGGTGTAGGCCGAGCCCGCGCTGGGATACACCTGCGCCATGCGTCCGTAGCTGATGGCGGTAAAGATCATGGCCACCATGGCGATGAGTACGGCCGTAACGACATGGCCCTTGCCGGCGTTGGAAAAGGCGCCATAGGCGGGCATGGGGGCGGTCGGCTGGATGACGATGATGCCGTAAAGAACGAGGTCCCAGAGACCGAGAGAGCGCTTCAGGCCAGGGGCGGCAGGGGTGCTGTCCAAGGAGGTCGACATTGGGGAGTGGTGAGGCGCGAACGATAATATTTTCTCATGCGAGAAGTCGAAGCACTCGTTGACAGAGCGCTATGCAAGCGAGGATATAAACAGCCGGTCCTTCGATTCAAACAGCGGTTCTCGCTCAGGATGACCCGGAAAAAGTAGTTCCACGCTAGCGAGGACGGGCCTTAATGTTTCTTCTTTGCCGACTTCTTCTTCGACCTCCTCCCTTTTTGCTTCGCCGATTCTTGCGGAACCTCCTTCAGCGCTTCCACCCGACCTTCGGCAACGGCGTGTTGCCAGGCTTCGTGGTCGCGGTCCGTTTGATCGGCATAATCGACGGCGAAGTTCACCAGCGCCGTGTCGAAGCGGTCGGACTTACCCAGATAGCCCGCCAGCATGCAGGGATCGCCGGAACGCGCGTGTCCCTTGGCCAGCAATTCGCCGCAGACGCTAGCATATTCGACGAGGGCCTTACCGACGAGATCGGTGGTCTCGACTCCCCCCTTGTGGTCACGTAACTGGCGCACAAGGTAGGGTAGGCCCTCGATGGTTGCCCAGCCGAGAAAGGGATCGAACTGCACCAGCATGCGTCGTACGCCTTCCACCACACGCTGACCATGATGTTTCGGGGGCAAGTTCTTGGGCACGTAGGGCGCATAGGCCGAGGGCAGCTCCTGCTTCAATTGCAGGAACATGGGATCACTCTCTACTCCGCCGAACATGAGCACAATGTAGTCGCGGGTGCCGACGCTTCCCGTTCCGACGATGCGAAAACCCACATCCACCGGAGTGTACTGGTGGAAGAAGTGGCGCCGCTCCGGTTGAAGAGTATTCGTGTATCCCGGCAGCGCGGCCAGTACTTTTTTCGCTTCCGCACCTTCGACTGGTCTCTGCACGGTCGCGTCGAACATCGGGTCCGTCGACTCCTTGATGGCGTACTGACCTTTCTTGTGCTCGGTCAATTTGGCGAGGCTATCCAGCGGGGTAGCGCGCTCGGCTTTCTTTAAGATGGCACGCACCGGCGAAACCTTCAGCTCGCGCAACACCAGATAGCGGGCGAGCTCGAGCACCGGCAGCTCGGAGAATTTCCACATAAACTCGCGGTAGGTTCCTACGAATTCGAGCACGGCGTTCTTGCATTCAACTTCGGTGTTTTGCGCTTCGCGGCCGGCCAACACCAGGCTGGTAGCCATGCGTTTGACGTCCCACTCCCACGGAGCTCGAATGGTTTCGTCGAAATCGTTGATGTCGAAGATGAGGTGGCCGTCGGGCCCGCCGCCGAATGCTCCCAGATTCTGCACGTGAGCGTCGCCGCAGATTTGCACCAGCATTCCGGTATTGGGCATATGGGCGAAGTCGGCCGCCATGAGGGGCGCCGCGCCGCGGTAGAAGGAAAACGGGTTCAGCGACATGCGCGCGTTCTTCAGCGGCATCAGTTCCGGCAGACGGAACTTGTGGGCCGCGTTCATCAGTTCCACTGGGTCGAACTTGCGCGCTTGCAGATCGAACTTCCCCTGGTCGACTCGCCGCAGCTTATTGCGCAGCGCGCGCCCGGCGCTACGGCGTTGTTCACGTGTGGCGTACTGCTCGGCTTGCGGTTTCATGGGATTGCAACAGTGATGATACTCCGGCTCTTCTCCGGCGCAATCCGACCTCTGCACCCCACCACTAAGGTCGCGCTTGATATGAGTCTGAAGCGTCCTCATGTACCATGCTTTTCGAGGAGTCGTCCGAGGAACATTCATGTCCCGTTTTGCGCTCTGCGCTTTCGTCTTGCTTAGGTTCGCTTCTCTCTTCGCCGTCAATCCTCCCGCACCGGTGACCCGTCTCGATCTGCATACGGGCTGGCAGCTTCAATCGGCGTGCGTGCTTCAGGGCTCCACGACTGGGCCAGCAGGCCTGAAGGGCACCAATCACCCTGGAATGGACGGCGAAATACTCTCTTCGCCGATCTATCGTCCTCTGGGCTGGATTCCGACAACCGTGCCGACTACCGTTGTGGCGGCTCAGGTGGCCGCCGGGCTCATCAAGAATCCCTACTACGGCATGAATCTGCGCAATTTGCCCGGTATGGATTACCCGCTGGGCAGCCTGTTCTCCAACTTGGCGATGCTTGATAGCAGTCCTTACAAATGCGGATGGTGGTATCGGACGCAGTTCCGGCTGCCCGCAAGCTTCGCGAACCATTCGGTTGCGTTGCATCTCGATGGCGTGAACTATCGCGCCGACGTGTGGCTGAACGGGAAGCAGATTGCCAGCAAGGATGACATCGCCGGCACCTGGCGGGTGTTCGAAGTGAACCTCTCCAGCGGGCTGCTGTATTTCAGCGAGAATGTGGTGGCTATTGAGGTGTTCCCACCGACCCCCGACGACTTGGCGATCACGTGGGTCGATTGGGCGCCGTCGCCGCCCGACAAGAACACCGGACTCTTTCGCGATGTCTATCTCACCGCTAGTGGTCCGGTACAGTTGCGCTTTCCCTATGTCAGCAACAAGCTCAGCGACGATTTCTCTTCTGCGGAACTGACACCTCTGGTCGAGGCCTGGAACGCCACTGGGCATACCGTAAACGCCGAGGTCACATGGGAGATTGAAGGACGAACGGTCCACCAGCAGTTCACACTGGAAGGCGAACAGAAGAAGACGGTCAGCTTCGACCCAGCGCAGTTTCGCGAGCTGACCATCAAGGATCCGAAGCTGTGGTGGCCGCGCGAGATGGGCACTCCCGCTCTCTACAAAGCGCGTGTGAGTGTTACAGCCGACGGCAGACCCTCCGACGCGCAAGAGGTGACATTTGGGATCCGCCAGATCACCTCCGAGTTGAACAATGGCCACACGCTGTTCAAGATCAATGGCAGACCCATTCTGGTGCGCGGCGGGGGCTGGGCGCCCGATCTGTTGCTGCGCTCCTCGCCCCAGCGCATGGAAACCGAATTCCGCTACGTGCGCGATCTCGGGCTTAACACTATTCGGCTCGAAGGCAAGCTGGAGTCGCAAGCCTTCTACGATCTCGCCGACAAGTACGGCGTTCTGATTATGGCGGGCTGGTGCTGTTGCGATATGTGGGAGCGATGGAACGAATGGAGTAACGAGCAATATCGCATCGCGCAGGCCTCGCAGCGCGACCAGGTGCGCCTGCTGCGCAATCATCCATCGCTGCTTGTCTGGCTGAACGGCAGCGATAATCCGCCTATTCCGGCCGTCGAGTCCAAGTACTTGCGCATCGAGAAGGAGGAACTCTGGCCGAATCCGACGCTTTCGTCTGCGTCAGCCACGCCGACTACCGTCAGTGGGCCTTCGGGCGTGAAGATGACCGGACCGTATGATTACGTTCCGCCGAACTACTGGCTGTTGGACTCCAAACTCGGTGGCGCCTGGGGATTCAATACCGAAACCGGCCCCGGCCCGGCGATTCCGATTCCTGCAACCCTGCGCCGGTTTCTGCCGCCCGACAAACTCTGGCCGCAGAACGAAGTCTGGGGGTTCCACCAAGGCGGCGAGCACTTCCAGACGCTCGACTTCTACAACACTTCACTGGAGCACCGCTACGGCGCGCCGCGCGACCTCAACGACTTCGTACGCAAAGCCTACGCCATGGATTATGAAAGCGAGCGTGCCATGTTCGAGGCCTATGCCCGCAACAAATTCAATTCCACAGGCATTATCCAGTGGATGCTCAACAACGCCTGGCCGTCGCTCATTTGGCACCTGTATGACTACTACCTCGTGCCCGCCGGCGGCTACTACGGCACCAAGAAAGCGACCGAACCGATGCACGTGATGTACTCCTACAACGACCATACGATTGCTGTTGTCTCCTCGCTCAGCACTTCGTCTGTCGTAAAAGTGACTGCCACATTGTATGACATCAATGGTATGCAAAAGTGGACACAGGATGCCATGGTCGATGTCTCCCCTGATAAAGCGTCGGTTGCATTTACAGTGCCACAGTTTCCCGACATCTCGACCACCTTCTTCCTGAAGCTCTATGCAACCGACCGCTTCAGCAAGGTCGAGAGCGACAACTTCTATTGGCTCTCCACCAAACCAGACGAGCTGGATTGGGCGCATACCCACGACACTGTCGTTACTCCCCAGAGCGCCTACGCTGACATGACCGACTTGCAGTCTCTGCCCAGTGTCGCCCTGCGCGTGCAGGCAAAGCCTGCGGCATCGCCCTGCGCGGTGCCGTACGCCGTTCACCCCCAAGCAGCGCCCACAACCCCGCCGGTCACGGCAGCCGAGTGCGACGGCGGATTTCTATACCAGCTGTTGACCGTGAGCAATCCGGCCAAGTCTCTGGCTTTCATGACCCACTTGCGGCTGGTGAAGGGCGACGGCGAAGACGTGATCCCGGCATTCTTCGAGGACAACTTCGTCTCGTTATTGCCGGGGGAATCGCGCGTAATTGGCGTACGGTATCGCAGGGCTGATCGGGGGAGGCAGTCAGCGCACTACGAAATCAGTGGATGGAACGTAAGGCCGCAGAGCGTGCCAGTGCAGTGAAACAGTTACCAGTAATCCTGCTTCCGGTTTCAGGGCATCAGGTTTCAGAGTCAGGTTTCAGTTTTTGAGGAATCAGGTTTTCGGTTATCGGCTGCCGGCTGAATAGCGGAGCTAATGCTGGGTACAAACAACTGACGTCTGATAACTGATGCCTGAAGACTGGCAGCAACTAATTTAGATCCCCAGCTTCTTCACTTCCTCGTTGTAGTACTTGCGGTAGAGGATGTCCCATTCCTGCGAGCCTTCGAGGATCGTCCTGCGCTGGCTCTCGATCTTCTGCCGGGCAGCAGCGTCAATCTTGGCCTCTTCGGCCATTAAGCCTTCGAGAATGCGGCGGGCTTCCAAGCGAATGGTATTGCGGTCTTCGATAAAGTCCACGCTTTCCATCTCGGCCAGGGTGTCGGCCACGGCATGCGCCAGCTTGTTGACCTTCTCCCGGCTGATTCTCATAGCACCGCCTTGTACTTGCGCACCAGTTCGTTCTTGATCTTCTTGAACATCTCCTGGTAATTGGCGCCGCTCTGCCGCATCTCGTCGGAATAGGTTTCGAGAATCATACGCACTTCGTCGTTAATGCGGTCTTCGAGCGCGAGTTCTTCGAGCAGGGCTGCGTTCAGGCGGTCGCGCACCTGCGGCTCATTCGAAGTCTCGATGAACTCACCTGCGATCAGCTTTTTAGTAATTTCGCGGGCCAGATAGCCCACATAGTCTTTGGAGAAGAGCATCGTCTCGTGTGAAAACATGATTTTAACACACGGTTTCAAAGCATCTTCTGCGCGGGAGAGACGGGACCGAAAGATGAGAGAAAGCACTGTTTAAGGAACCAGCTGATAGCTGACGGCTGATAGCTAACTCAGGCTATAATGCGGCAACCCTCATGTCTCTCGCGACAGCTAGCAAGCTTGGACCTTACGAGATTATTGCCTTGATCGGCTCAGGCGGAATGGGCGAAGTCTATCGCGCCCGCGACCACCGCCTTGGTCGCGATGTTGCCGTCAAGATCCTTCCCGCTTCTTTCGCCGCTGATGCCGACCGCCTTCGCCGCTTCGAGCAGGAAGCGCGCGCTGTCGCCGCCCTTAACCACCCTAATATTCTCGCGGTTCATGACATCGGCCAGCAGGACAGCACGCCTTACATCGTTTCGGAGCTGCTCGAAGGTGAGAGTCTGCGCGCCATTCTGGCTCGCGGCCCGCTCTCCCATCGCAAAGCCATCGACTATTCAATCCAGATCGCACATGGTCTGGCCGCCGCGCATTCCAAAGACATCGCACATCGGGACCTTAAGCCCGACAACATCTTCGTCACTCGCGACGGCCGCATCAAAATTCTGGACTTCGGCCTCGCCAAGAACGTCAACCGGCCGGCTGATCTCAATACCGGCCTGGCAACCATGACGTCCGATATCCCGGCTACAGGAGTCGGCACGGTCGTCGGCACCGCCGGTTACATGTCCCCCGAGCAAGTGCGCGGCGCGGCCGTCGATTGCCGCACTGACATCTTCAGCTTCGGCACCGTGCTCTACGAGATGCTCACCGGCGTGCGCGCTTTCAAGCGCGACACCACGGCTGAAACCATGACCGCCATCCTGCACGACGATCCGCCCGAGAACCCGCCTGATGGCCGTCCGCTGCCACCGGCGTTCGATCGCATCGTGCACCATTGCCTGGAGAAGTCGCCCGAGCAGCGCTTCCAGTCCGCGCGTGACCTGGCCTTCGATCTCGAGTCCATCACCTCGATGACTTCTTCCGGCGGCCTTGTGGCCGTCAAGGAAAAAGCGAGCAAGACGCGTACCTACATGTTTGGCGCGGCTGCTGCACTTGTCGTGCTCGCCGGACTGGCGGGATGGCTACTGGCATCGGCATTGCGGCTCTCTACCGGTGCCCATTTCCATCAACTCACCTACCGTCGTGGAGCTCCGGGTACAGCCCGGTTCACGCCGGACGGGAAGAACGTAATTTACTCTGCCACATGGGAAGGTGCCGAACCTGAGCTTTATACCGTACCGTCCGACGGGGTGGCTGGTCATCCTGTCGGCATCAAGAACGCCCGCCTGCTGGCCGTTTCCAGCCGTGGTGAACTGGCGGTCGCGCTGGCTCCGACGGAAATCGCAAACTTTCTCGCTCCCGGTAATCTCGCGCGCACCACCGGCGACAGTGCACCCAAGCCGGAAATCGAAAACGTACAAGCCGCCGATTTCACCCCCGACGGCTCAGCTCTTGCTATCGTGCGCTATGTTCCCGCCGACCTCATGTGCCAGCTTGAGTACCCGATTGGCCATGTGCTCTATCGTGAACGGCTCATCGATGATCTTCGCTTTTCGCGCGATGGCAAATACCTCGCCTTCAACGCTCACACCAACTCCTCCGACGATCGCGGCAACGTCGTTATTCTGCGTGCCACAGGTGAGAAGGTTGCTAGCAGCCCGCTATACGAGAGTTCGCAGGGGCTGGCCTGGAATGCGTCCGGAAACGAAGTCTGGTCCACGTCTCCCCTGGAATCCGGTGAGGTACATGCGTTATCGCTTTCGGGCAAAGTGCGCGAGCCCCTGGCCATGCCGGGTCGTCTTCACCTGCGCGACATCGGTCTCAACGGGCAGTTGCTGGTAGGGCAGGGCATTGCTCGCCGCGGCATGGTTATTTCCAGCAGCGATGGCGAAACCCAGCGTGATCTCTCCTGGCTCGATTTCAGCTTGCTTCGTGCGATCAGTGAGGACGGAAAGACGATCCTTTTTGAAGAAGAGGGCAACGAGACAACCAATTACACCGTCTACGTCCGCGATGTGGATGGTTCTCCGGCACTGCCCGTCGGCGAGGGATATGGTGCTGCCCTTTCGCCGGATAAGAAATGGGCGCTGGCCATCAAACTGACCGAGCCCGTGCATGAAGTTTGGCTATGGCCGGTAGGCCCCGGCGAGCCGCGCCGGCTGAGTCCACCATCGCTTGCCCCGGTCGGCCTCGCCGATTTTCTGTCCGATGGCAAGAGCGTGATCTACCCCGCCCGGGAGGGCAATCATCCGGCGCGCATGTGGCTTCAGGATCCTAACGGCGGCGCACCGCGGCCCATTTCAGCGGAAGGAGTAACCGGCTGGCATTCTTCTCCCGATGAAAAATGGGTCCTCGTCCAGCGCAGGGAAACGGGTACCGGCAAGGTTCATCGTGAATTGCTTTCGATGGACGACGGAAAGACGGTCGAAATTGCCGGCTTGCGCCCAAACGATTTTCCACTCGGATGGACCACCGACGGGCAGCTTTACGTCGCCACTTACGACAACCGGCGCACCGCCCTCCACGTGGACAAACTCAACCCTCGCACCGGCGCGCGAACACCCTGGCGCGATCTTCCCACCGCCCCCATCGGAGGGATTCTGCCTGACCCGCCCGTCATCACGCCCGACGGCAACACCTACGGCTTCGACTACCGCGTGCGCCTGTCAGATCTGTACACCGTCACGGGCGTACGCTAGCGCAAACTATCTGAACTAGCGAAAATCGGGCTTGCGCTTCTGCAAGAAGGCCATCAAGGCCTCGCGACATTCCGGCGAAGTGAGTCGCTCGGACAGAACTTTCAATTCTTCCTGCATGGCCTGCTCCACCGCTGCCGCCCACGGCTTCTTCATGAGCGCTTTGGTCGCGCGCAATGCTGCGAGGGGCTTCTCTGCCACCGCTTGCGCGGCTCCCAGCGCAGTCTCCATTAGCTTGTCGAGCGGGACTACAGCATTAACGAACCCCAACTCGTAGGCGCGCTGGGCCGTCATAGGCGCGCTCAGCATGAACAGTTCGGCTGCGCGTTGATGGCCGATCAGCAGAGGAACCAGCACGGTGGAACCAGCCTCTGGCACGATGCCGAGGTTCACGAAGGGCATCATCAGCGTGGCGTCTCCAGCGGCGTAGACAAGATCGCAGTGCAGCAGAATCGTGACCCCGATTCCGACCGCCGAGCCATGAACCGCCGCAATCACCGGTTTCGTCGCGCGCGCTACCGCGAACATAAAGCGGCACGCGGGAGGAAGCTCATTTCCCGTCCAGGGATTCGCCATAAAGTCCTGCAGATCGTTGCCTGCGGTGAACGAATCGCCATCACCGTGGAGCAGCACCACCTTCACATCGGGATTCATATCTCCTTGCTCGATCGCTTCGGCCAGCGCGGTGTACATGGCCATCGTCAGCGCATTCTTCTTTTCCGGACGGTTAATCGTGATGCGTAGTACATCGGCTTTCAACTCCGTGGTGATATTTCCCATGAGTCTTTCTCCTGACACTGCCCAGTTCGCGATGCGGCAACCGCAAATTGTACTGGACGGTTGTAGGCGGGAAGGCGTGCTTGGCACGTCTGCACGCGATTCCCGAAGTGGGAATCGGCAATCTAATGGTGAATATACTGGTGGATTAAGCTGCGCATGATATCTCGAGATTTCAGTTCTGGTACTGTCGCCGCGGTCGAAACCAACCACGCGGCAAGACACAACCGAATCGCGCTCCTGTTGGCGTTTTTGTGTATTTATGTCGTTTGGGGATCTACTTACCTTGCAATACGTTACGCGGTCGAGACGATCCCTCCCCTGATAGTTGCCGCAACCCGTCACAGTACTGCCGGGGTTGTGCTGCTCATCTGGGCCTGCGCACGGGGTTACCGTCCGACCTGGCAGGAGTGGCGGGCCAGCGCGGTTCTGGGCTTTCTTTACTTCGTCTTAGGCCACGGCAGCCTGCATTGGGCCGAAACCGTGGTGCCCTCCGGATGGGCGGCACTGCTCATCGCCGGCGAACCCATCTGGATTGCCGTGATGGCCGGGTTAGTGACTCATGACGAACGGCTTACCGGAAAAACTGCCGTGGGGTTGCTGCTCGGAATCGCCGCCGTTGGTTTGCTCGTCGGCGAGGAGAGCATCTCCGGGCAACGGGCCGAGTTGATTGGCTCGATCGCTATTCTTTTCGGCACGTTAGCATGGTCGGTCGGCGTGATGTATGCCCTGAAAGCACCTTTGCCGCGCAACGCTATGGCACGTGCCGGCATGCCGGAGATCGTTGGCTCGTTGATTTTGTTTGCTTTAGCCGGCGCAACGGGCGAGTTTTCACGGCTGCATGTGGCCGCGGTAACAATGCGATCGGCCACGTCGCTGGTCTACCTCATAACATTCGGATCGATCATTACCTTTACGGCCTACACTTGGCTGCTCGACCACGTGTCGCCAACGCTTGTCTCAACCCACACGTACGTGAATCCGGTAATCGCTGTGGTGATGGGATGGTGGTGGGCCGGGGAAGCTATCAACCTGCAAGTCTTGGTGGCCGGCCTTTTGACGCTTTTAGCGGTGTTCATGATCAGCCGCGGAACGGGGAAAGCGGCTCCGGTCGAAAAACTGGTGGAAGAAGCCGAAGTCCCATGAGAATCATCTCAGGCGTAAGGGCAGACGATAGATGACCAAGAACAAAGCCGAGCGCGAGTGGGAATTCGACTTGAGCGGTGGGGTTCTGTGTCTTGATTTTGCCAACACGGTCAGTGACCGTGGTGCGCTCGCCGGTTCGCGCGATCACCTGCAGGGTTATGAAGACTTAATATTTTTCGCTCAGGACTCAGGCATCCTCTCGTCACCGGAGGCTCGCAGGGCGATAGAGATTGCAGGGAGTAACGCCCAAGCGGCGTCGGCAGTGCATCGGACTGCCATTGCCCTGAGAGAAGCGATCTATCGAGTCTTCGCCGCAGCGACTAAGTCTCAGGTTGCCAAACCAAAGGACGTGAAAATGATCGAGGAATTTGCTACCGAGGCAACTAAGCACCGCAAGTTGTCCGCCTCGGGCCGGGAGTACCGCTGGGAGTGGAAGCGCGATAAGGACGAAATGATCATGTACACGTTGTGGCCTATCGCACAGTCGGCGGCGGACCTGTTAACCTCCGATCGGCTGAAGAAGGTGCGTGAGTGTGAAGCGCCGACGTGCGCGTGGCTGTTTCTCGACGAAAGCCGTAATCACAGCCGGCGCTGGTGCGACATGAAGGTCTGTGGCAATCGGGAGAAAGCGAAGAGACATTATGAGCGGGGGAAAAAGCAACCAGCAGCTAGTGACCACTAGCTTCTCGTTCTGCCCTCGGTGCCGTTCCACCAAAGGGCGGATGGCCTAGTCGCGCTGAGGTTCGGGCACAACTAGCAACGTACGCAACTCGGTGCCCCGTACTAGAGAGACTTCAGCGGGCACGCCGCTGCGTTCGGCAGTGAGCAGGCGATGCAAGTCATCCACACCGGAGACCGGCTGGCCGGCGAAACGTACAATGATATCGCGCTCGCGCAGGCCGGCGCGCTGCGCGGCTGAGCCGGAAACGACGCCTTCTACTAGCAGTCCGCTCTCCACTGGCAGATCGTAGTAACGCACGATACGGCGATGCAGCGGCACGCTTTGGCCCATCAGGCCAACGTAGCTGCGGCGGATGCGCCCATCACGAATCAGACGCGAGGCCACGAACTCGGCGGTATCGGCGCCGATCGCGAAACAGATTCCCTGCGCGCCCATGATGGTGGCGGTGTTGACTCCCACTACGCGTCCTTGCGAATCGACCAGCGGGCCCCCTGAGTTGCCGGGGTTGAGCGCGGCGTCGGTCTGCACGACGCCATCAATCAGTCGTCCGGAACGCGAACGCATGGTACGCCCGAGCGCGCTTACCACGCCGGCAGTCACCGTGTGCTGAAAGCCGAGAGGGTTACCGATTGCGATGACGAGCTGCCCCACGGCAAGTTTGCGCGAGCTGCCAAGCGGCACTGAAGGCGCAGAGGTCCGTCCGCGAATGACGGCGAGGTCGGTATCAGGGTCATCGCCGACAAGCTCAGCCGGAAAGTGATCACCTTCGACGGTGGTCACAAAGATCTGCGATGCTCCGTGAACGACATGGCTGTTGGTCAGCATGAATCCGTCGGGGGTGAAGACGAACCCTGAGCCGGAACCGCCTCCACGGCCATTTTTCTGCTCCATCTGGATGTGGACGACGGCGGGACTGACGCGAGCGACCGCGCTGGTCACTGTCCGCGAGTACGCGTCGAGCAGTTCATCATCGGGATGGCCGATGCTAGAGACCGGAGAGGATGGGTAAGTGTCTTCGGCAAGTAATTCCAGGTTATTCATAAGTTCTCGTGCAATGTGGATGCGGAAGGAGAGGAGGAGGATTCGAGCGGCCCCAGCCGGGCATTCGTCAGGCGGACGCAGAGGCACAGAGAGGTTTTGGTCCCACCCTGTCGCCAATGACAGGCGATAAACCACGGAGCAAACGCCACGCGCCGCTCGTTGGGGACCCGCGGCTGGGGCAACCGGGCTATTCCCAGGTTAGCGCCCAACACAAGGGCACGAACCTGGGGCCACGAAGCTTGAGTGGGTCACTGGCACCGGTCAAACTGCCGGGACCGAAAACCGATCACTGACATCCGCTGACCCGCCTGCTTGTTGCACAACATTCATTTTCCTGTCAAAAACCTTTAATGATGGAGAAAGGAGCGGGGTGTATCGTGCGAGCACATCGACTGGCGTAGAGGTTCCAATCTCGTTCCAATAAAGGACGTTGTCATGGCTAGTGAAGCAACCTTGCCTGCCGGAACTGCGGAGGCGGCGCTAACGACAGCTGTTCACGACAAACTCAACAAGGGTCCGCACAAGATCGGCGTGCTGATTTTTGCGGTCTTGCTGACCATTGGATTTGTTTATGCGCTGTGGAATCTGATAGCGGATGTCAGCCACATCCACCATCCTTCCACATTCGCTTTCCTGTTGCTGGGAGTGGCGTTGCTGGTGGCCTTGGGATTCGAGTTCGTCAACGGATTCCACGATACGGCAAACGCCGTCGCAACCGTGATTTACACACACTCGCTGGATCCGCACATTGCGGTGGCCTGGTCGGGGATGTTCAACTTCCTGGGCGTCGTGCTGTCGTCAGGTGCAGTGGCGTTCGCGATTGTCTCCCTGCTTCCGGTGGAGTTGATCCTGCAAGTCGGCAGTGGAGCCGGATTTGCGATGGTCTTTGCCCTGCTGGCGGCCGCCATTATTTGGAACCTGGGTACATGGTGGCTGGGACTGCCGGCATCAAGCTCGCACACGCTGATTGGTTCAATTATTGGGGTTGGTATCGCCAATCAGTTGATGAACGCGCGCACTGCGACCAGCGGCGTGGATTGGGAGCAGGCGGCGAAAATCGGGAAATCGCTGCTGTTTTCGCCGATTATCGGCTTCGCGCTGGCAGCGTTGCTATTGCAGATCTCCAAGATGCTGATCCATGACCCGCGGCTGTATCGTGCGCCGGAAGGGGATGCGCCGCCACCGTTTTGGATTCGCGCGCTGCTGATCTTGACATGTACCGGCGTGAGCTTCGCGCACGGCTCCAATGATGGGCAAAAGGGCATGGGGCTGATCATGCTGATCCTGATCGGCACGGTGCCGACCGCTTACGCCTTGAATCATGCTTTGACGCCCAGGGACTCACTGGATTTCATTGCGGTATCGCGGCAGGCTGCTAACGCCCTGGACAAGTACGTGAACCCAAATGCGGTGGTAGGCGACCCGCGCGACGAGGTGAAGGATTACGTTCGAACGCGCGAGTGGACTCCCAATACCATGCTGGCGCTGCGCAACCTGATTAACGACATCGGAACCGAGACCGCCAATTTCAAGGAGCTGGGAAAAGTTCCGGAGGGCCAGGTGCGGAACTTCCGCAATGACATGTACTTGACCAGCGAGTCGCTGCGGCTTATGAAAAAGAGCAATGCGGGCAATATTTCAGCTGCCGACTGGGCCATTCTTAACAACTACAAGAGACACATTGACCACGCGACGAAGTTCATCCCTACGTGGGTGAAAGTCGCCGTCGCCCTGGCGCTGGGACTGGGAACGATGGTGGGCTGGAAGCGCATTGTCGTCACCGTGGGCGAGAAGATTGGCAAGGACCACCTGACCTACGGGCAGGGGGCGGCGGCGGAAATCACCGCGATGGGAACGATTCTCGCAGCCGACTACATGGGACTGCCGGTAAGCACCACACACGTGCTATCGTCGGGCGTGGCCGGAACCATGTGGGCCAACAAGTCGGGCTTGCAGATGAGCACGATTCGCAACCTTCTGATGGCCTGGGTGCTGACGCTACCAGCGTCGATTGGCCTGTCGGCGTCGCTATTCTGGTTGTTTAATAGCTGGATGGCGAAGGGGCGGTGACTGAGGCGTCGGTTGTCAGTTAAGAACAGTCGGCAACTGGAGCTAGGAGCAGAACACTGCTTGTTGGCCTTTCGCTCTTCGCCGCTAGCTCCGCGCCACTAGCGGACGGACTCCAGATTGGACTGGGAAGCGGCGGGTTGTGCGCTCGAGACGTTGATAACCGGCACGGGAGACTGCTCGAGGATGAGGCGCGACTCGGCGTTCGGCTGCTGTGTCACTACGATCAGTTCGGCCCAGCCGAGAATAGCATCGAGCGATTTCTCCATAGAGCGCCCGATGTGGGGCAGCGAACTCAAGAGGAACGCCAGGTTTTGGCCGTAGATGGAGTCGAGCTGAATTTGGGGGTCGTAGACCTTAACGTCACAGCCTTTGCCGATTAGGTGCTCAATGAGGGTGACGCCCGGGCTCTCGCGCAGGTCGTCGGTGTTGGGCTTGAAGGATAATCCGTAGACGCCGATTTTGCGGCTGCCGGTTTCCATGATGCGGCGAAAGGCGCGGGTGATGTGCGCCTCGTTGCTGGGCAGCACGGAGTTGAGCAGCGGCAATTCAAGATCGAGCTGGCGAGCTCGATAGGTGAGGCCGCGAAGATCTTTGGGCAAGCAGGAGCCGCCGAAGGCAAAGCCCGGCTTCATATAAGCCTTCGAGATATTGAGCTTGGTGTCACGGCAAACGGTTTCCATGACTTCGGCGCCGTCGAGCCCAAGCGCGGCTGAGAGGGTGCCGATTTCGTTGGCGAAAGCAATTTTCAGCGCGTGAAAGGTGTTGCAGGTGTACTTGATAAGCTCGGCGGTGCGTAGCGCAACGACCGAGGTCTGGACGGGCAACGCGGAGTAAAGAGCGGCGACGCGCTCGGCGGCGGCGCGATCATGGCTGCCGACCACGACCAGCGAGGGCTCCATGAAATCCTTCACTGCAGTGCCTTCGCGGAGAAATTCGGGATTTGCTACCACCGCAGCTCTCGGCTCAATATGCGGTGCGACGACTTCATCGCAGCTTCCGGGAAAAACGGTACTGCGTACCACGACCGTAAGCGGCTTAGAACGGCCATCGAGAAAATTGCCGATTTCCGATGACACGCGACGCAAGAAGTCGAGGTTGAGGTTGCCGTTGGCAGCAGACGGTGTGCCGACGCAAAGAAATGCGAAGTCGGCGTGGCGCAGAGCTTCTTCGGTGGACTGGGTGGCGGCGAGGCGTCCAGTGGCGAGTTGCTTGGCGACCAAGGGCTGCAGTCCCGGCTCGAAGAAAGGCGAGTGACCATCGAGAACTGCCTTTACCTTGCGAGCATCGACATCGACTCCGATAACGCGAAAACCGAGCTCGGCAAAACAGGCGGCGGTGACGCAACCAACGTATCCGAGACCGAAAACACCAATCGTGGGCTGATCAGGCATAAGGGCATCCTTTGCGAATTCCTAGTTTCCGGTTTCTGGCTGCAACTTGCAAGTTTTGCATCACCGGCGCACTGTGAGAAACGTGTGCTGTTTTCAGATTATTGATGGGCGGAATGCGGTTTTCAGGCATCAGGTTTCAGCCCATCGGCCCTCGGATAAGATGATTCGCCAGTTTGTGAGTTATTTCTTCTTCGGCTTCAGCAGTTCCCAAGCGGCATCCGGGACCTTGCGACCGAGTAAGCTGAAAGAGCTCGAGCCGGCCAGCATTTCGCCGCCATCCATGTACACCATTTCGCCGTTAATGTAGCCGGCGTGATCGCTCACTAAGAACGAGGCGAGATTGGAAATCTCTTGCAGGGTGCCGAGGCGATGCAGCGGATTGTGTTCAAGCAGGGCTTTTTCCATCGCCTCGGTGGGAAGCAGACGAGAGAACGCGCCTTCGGTGCGAATGGCTCCGGGAGCGATGGCCACGAAGCGGATACCTCGGCCTCCCCACTCCACGGCAAGGCTGCGAGTAAGGGCAAGCACGCCAGCCTTGGCGACGGCGCTGGGCACGACATAGGCCGAGCCGTTCTCAGCGTAGGTGGTGGTGATGTTGAGTACTACGGCGGGATGCTTCGCGGCGAGCCAGCGGCGTCCGCACGACATAGTCACGTTGATAGTGCCCTTGAGCACAATTCCGACAACGGCATCGAAGGCGTGCGTAGAAAGCGTCTCGGTTTTCGCGAGAAAATTGCCGGCCGCATTGTTTACCAGGATGTCGAGCGGACCCTTCGCCCAGATCTGCTCAACCGCCGTCTCCACGTCGTCGTCGTAGCGAACGTCACAAGCGAAAGCCTCACATTGGCCGCCGGTCGAGGCAGCAAGTTCTTTGGCTGTTTGTTCGACGACGTCAGCACGGCGTCCGCAGATGTAGAGTGAAGCGCCGAGTTGGAGAAAGCGTTGGGCAAGCGCGCGGCCGATACCGGTGCCTCCGCCGGTGACGAGGATGCGCTTGTTCTTGAGCAGATCGGTAGTGAACATGAAGCCCCCTGGGTGCGACCGACAACCGTAACATAGGCGGAGCTCAGGCAGCAGTGATAGAGAGAGGAAGCAACTAGCAGAGAGCAGCTAGCAATTAGCTCTTAGCTTTTTGCTTTCGCCCTTAATCGTTGAGCGCGACCTGCACTTCGATTTCGATCTTGTCGCCGGGACTGTAAAGACGATTGACTTCCACCCAAGTTGCCGCGGGCGCGGACTGGCCGTAGAACTGCTTGCGAGTTTCCTGACTGCGGATCAGCGCGTCGATGTCAGTCGTGTAAATGCGCTCCATCACGATGTGCGAGAAGTCTGTGTGGTAGTGCGCCAGGGTCTTCTGAATTCCCTCATAGGCTTTCTTCATCTGCGAATCCAGATCTGCCGGTTCGCCTTTGGCGTTGGCGCCCACGGTCCCTGAAATGTACAGTATGTTGCCAGAGCGCACGGCCTGCGAGTATCCGATAGTCTGCTCCCACGAGCCAGCATGGAAGGCGTCGAGAGCAGGCTTCTGGGGCGTGGATGGGTTGTTCTGCGCGGTCGCATAAGTGCCGGCCAGAAGCAATGTTGCGAAGACCACGTGAGTGATTGGCTTGTGACGCAGGTAGATGGTCATTTTCGTTAGCGCCTCCGGCAGGTAATCGCCAGCCTCGAAATCCGTCGGCTAGTCATTCGACGCATTGTCGATTACATGCAGCCCGCATTCGGTTTTGGCGAATCCAGCCCAGCGCCCGGCGCGTTGGTCTTCGCTGGGCAAAACCGGGCGTGTGCAATGCGTGCAACCGATACTAGGGTAGTCCTGATCGTGAAGTGGATTGTACGGGACACCATAGTCGTGTATGTAACGCCATACCTCCATTTCCGACCAGTCTGCGATGGGGTTGACCTTCACCAGACCGAACTTAAGGTCCCACTCAATTTTGCGCGCGCTCGAGCGGTTTTCGGTCTGGTCGCGCCGAATGCTGGTAATCCAGGCTGCCAGTTCGCTGAGTTTTCTTCGGAGCGGTTCAACTTTTCGCAACTTGCAGCACAGATCGGGATCGCGCGACCAGAGGGCCCCGCCATATTCGCGTTCCTGCTCCGGCGGCGATTGTGCGGCATACACCCGCTCAATTGCGATGCCATACTTTTGCTCAATTCGTTGCATCAGGTGGTAGGTTTCGGGAAATAAAAATGCAGTGTCGATGGTGAATAGACGGAAATCGGCACCCCTGAGACGCGCAGCCATATCGATCAGTGCCATGCCGGAAGCACCGAAGGCTGACGAGATGGCCACGTCGCCACCAAAAGAATCGAAAGCCCAGGTCAAGACCTGTTGAGGACTCCAATTTTCGATCGCAGGTTGCAGCTTCGCGATCTGCTCTCTGAATTCATCTTTCAATGCTGTGTGTCTCATAAAGGTCTCCTCTCGAGTCTCGAGCCCGTCGGGTCGGAATCTCCACAAGCTTGTTTGCGTGATTTCCAATTCGCTTTTTGCTTCGTTGTCCATCACCTAGGTCGCACAGTTCAAAAAAAACCCACCGCCAGATTGCTCTGGCGGTGGGTTATGGAAGTCGAGTCTTAGGCCAAAAACTTTAGCTCAGCAACACCCCCGCGCCAGAACAGGCGAATGGGCAACAACAACACACGCAGCCTGCTCCGGGATTCTGGTTGCTGAACATCTTGTCATAGAGAATAGCTATCATTGCCTTCACGGTCAACTGCGAGAAACTGGTTAGGCAACGAATGTCCTGAAATTTTAGGGGAGATTTCACTTATTGCGGATGCAGCCGCTTCTTGCTTACTGCAGTGATCTTGTTGTGCCGGATGAGGATTCATTTCCCGACTCAGCCCGGATTCGCAATGGTTTGAGTAAGTTACAAGAGTGCTAAGTGTAAGCCGTACAAAGGAAATGCGGCCTCCCGGTCAGGCCTCTCTTGCGGGAACTGCGGGTGAAGATATTTGCGATTGGCACGCAGTGCAAGCGCTAGATTTGCAATCAGCCAGAGCGATTTTGTTTGACGAGGATACCAGGCATTCTGTAAGTTGAAAGCAGATGACTTCGCTGATCCATCGCCATTATCACCATTCGCACGAGGCGAGCGTGTCGGCGGAGAGCATTGCATAAATAATAAGCACTCTTAGCTCCCGACCCGCTGGCGCAAGCTCAGCGGGTTTTTGTTTTTTGCGAAAGGAATCGAGATGGCGGTGGAAATTGACTTCGAAAAGATGCTGGGTCTAGCGCCCGCGATTGTGCAGGATGCCAGAACGGGCGAAGTGTTGATGCTGGGATTCATGAATCGCGAAGCCTACGAAAAAACGCTGGCCACTGGGTACGTCACATTCTTCAGCCGTACCCGTAACGAGCTTTGGACCAAGGGTGAGACCTCGGGCAATAGGCTCAGGGTGGTGAGCGCACAAGCGGATTGCGATCTGGATACGATTCTGTTCCGCGTGACCATTGAGGGTCAGGGAGTCGTTTGCCACACGGGTACGCGCACTTGCTTCAACACCGAGCTGCCGTTGTCGGGAGGTGCGCAATGAAGTTGCGGCTGGGACTACCCAAGGGCAGTCTGCAGGAAGCGACACTGGCGCTATTGACGCGCGCTGGATTGCAGGTCTATGTGAGTCCGCGCTCGTATTTCGCCGCCACCAACGACCTGGAAATTGAGTGCATGCTGATCCGTGCACAGGAGATGGCGCGTTACGTCGAGCATGGCGCTCTGGACGCCGGTTTAACTGGCTACGACTGGGTGATGGAGAGCGGACTGGAAGTAGTCACCGTTACGGATCTCATTTACGCCAAGCACGGTCGAGGCAAGGTGCGATGGGTGCTGGCCGTCCCCGAGGACTCGAAGGTACAGCGACCTGAGGACCTGAAGGGCGCAACCATCGCCACGGAGCTGGTGAACGTTACGAGCAAATACTTCCTACAACGTGGGATTGATGCAAAAGTCGAGTTCTCGTGGGGAGCCACTGAAGTGAAGCCTCCCACATTGGCAGATGCCATTGTTGAAGTAACCGAGACCGGCAGCTCGCTTAAGGCGAACCGGTTGCGGATCTTAGAAACCGTCCTCGAATCGAACACACAAATCATCGCCAACAGGAGTGCCTGGGCGGACGGGTGCAAACGGCGGAAGATCGAGAATCTGGCGCTCATGCTGCGAGGAGCTATGGAAGCTCAAGGACGCGTGGGGTTGATGCTCAACGTACGGGTCGACGATCTCCCGGCCGTTTTGGCGGAGCTACCGGCGCTCCACAGCCCTACCGTTTCCACCTTGAGTGATAAGGCTTGGGTTGCCGTGAACACCATTCTGGAGGAAAGCCGGTGTTGGGAGGTAATCCCAAAGCTGAAAGCGGCGAATGCCACCGGCATTGTGGAGTACCCACTGAACAAGGTGGTGATGTGATGCGGGTGCTGGCGGGTCGGGCAGCGGAGCGGGCTGTCGCACAGCTCGCGCAGCGGCAGTCACAACTGGATGCAGTAGAACCTGCAGTGCGCAAGATTGTGCAGGCCGTTCGCAAGGGCGGCGACAGGGCTTTACTTCGATATGCCACATTGTGGGATAGCGTACCAAAGCAGCGGGACCTGCGGGTTTTAGCCAGTGAAATCGCGCTTGGGTGGAAGGCAACGCCTGCTGAAATCCGCCATGCTCTGAAGCTGGCCGCGGCGAACATTCGCCGCTTTGCGAACTGGCAAGCGCCGCGATCGTGGAGCAGAAAAATTTCCGGAGGAGAGCTCGGGCAAATCGTGCGGCCGCTCGACTCTGTCGGTTGTTATGTGCCTGGAGGCAGATATCCTCTGCCCTCGACGCTGCTGATGACCGCGATTCCGGCGCAGGTAGCCGGCGTCAGGAGGATTGTGGTGATTTCGCCCAGGCCCCAGCCACCAACGCTGGCAGCCGCATATCTGTTGGGGATCAGCGAAGTATATCGCTGCGGCGGAGCGCAAGGCGTTGCGGCGTTGGCATATGGAACGGAGACCATTGCGCCGGTAGACAAAATTGTCGGACCAGGGAACGCTTACGTCACAGCCGCGAAAAAGCTGGTGAGTTCGGATTGCGCCATCGACATGCTGGCTGGACCGACCGAGGCCGTAGTCTATAGCGAGAGCGGCAATGCTGAGTTTCTGGCTTCGGACCTAGTGGCGCAGGCGGAGCACGACCCCGACGCCGTGGTGGCGTTCATTTCAACCGACGCTACGCTGGCCAAGAGCGTGGCTGCGGCCGCGAAGAATATGGCTAAGCAAAACCGCATCGCTTCGCAGGCCATGAGGGCGCGCGGATATGCCCTGGTGGCTTCTTCCCGCGAACAAGCTCTGGAGTGGGTGAATCGCATCGCGCCGGAGCACCTTACTGTAGACAGCGAAGCAGAAGTGCCTGCCGTGCGCAGTGCGGGATCGATCTTCGTGGGAAATTACTCGCCGCAGCCGGCGGGTGATTATGCATCGGGGCCGAACCACGTGCTGCCTACCGCGGGCGCGGCGCGTTTTCGTGGCGGTCTGAGCGCGGCTGATTTTGTGAAGGTCATTACCGTCCAAAAATTTTTCCCTGAAGGACTGCGGGAGATTGCTCCGGTAATTACAACGCTGGCCGACGCCGAGGGACTGCAGGCGCATGCGCAGGCAGTCCGCCTGAGGTGTGGCGATGCTTAGCGCGCGCAAAACAGTACGCGAAATGCATGAATATCATCCCCCTCTGGCCGGTCGAAACGGACTGCGGCTCGACTTCAACGAAAACACCGAAGGGTGTTCGGCGTGTGTGCTGGAGCGGATTCGACAGATTACGGCAGACGAATTGGCGCGCTATCCCGAACGTGAACCGGTGGAAGGGATTGTCGCGGCGCATTTGGGCTTGCCGCCGGAGCAGGTGCTGCTGACCAACGGCGTGGATGAAGCGATTCACCTGCTGTGCGAAGCCTATCTGGAACGCGCCCACGAAGTGATGGTGGTAACGCCGACCTTTAGCATGTATGAGATCTTCGCCGAGGCAACGGGTGCGAAGGTGGTGCGCGTGCAATGCGGGGCGGATCTCCGCTTTCCATTCGACAAGGTTCTGGCGACGATCACCGCGGCTACGAGGCTCATCGCGATTGCGAGTCCGAACAATCCGACCGGAGGAACAGCGTCAGGTGAAGAGCTGCTGATGATCGCCGCGGCGGCACCCCAAGCGGCGGTGTTCGTGGATGAGGCGTACTTCGAGTTCCACGGCAAGACTGTTATGTCTGACGTTGTGGCACAGCCTAACCTGTTTGTGGCGCGGACGTTCTCGAAGGCCTATGGATTGGCAGGGTTGCGTATTGGCATTTTGGCTGGACCTGCTAAGCAGATGCCGATGGTGCGACGCGTGTCGTCGCCGTACAGCGTAAATGCGATTGCGCTAGCGGCACTACCAGTCGCCTTGGCAGATAAAGCTTATGTAGCCAGCTATGTGGCCCAAGTAAGGTCCGGGCGCGGACGACTGGAGCAAGAGTTATCGCGGGCGGACATCCAGTGGTGGCCGAGCGAGGCGAATTTCATCCTGTTTAGAGTTGGTGAGGGTCATCGAGCATTCGTATCGGCTATGCGACAACGTGGGATATTGGTACGAGACCGGTCGGCTGATCCCGGTTGCGATGGTTGTGTGCGGATCACTATCGGCACTACCGAGCAAATGGCCCAATGCCTAGCAGCACTACGCGCAGTCTTCACGGAACTGAAGCTGAATGCTGAGGTGCGCGCGTGAGGCGGGCGATGATCCAGCGCAAGACGAACGAAACCGACGTCCGCGTCGCACTCACCATTGAAGGGCACGGTCGCGCAAAGGTGAGTACCGGCATTCGCTTTCTCGACCACATGATGGAGTTGGTGGCGCGGCACGGAGCATTTGACCTCGCCCTGTATGCCACGGGGGATCTGGATGTGGACCAACACCACACGGTGGAGGATGTGGGGATTGCGCTCGGAGAAGCCTTTACAGCCGCCCTTGGGTCGAAGCGCGGGATCCTGCGGGCAGGCTACTTTGTGATGCCGATGGATGAGACCCTGAGCGTGGTGGCCGTTGATTTTGGCGGACGAAGTTCGGCCGTAGTGGATACCAAGGTGCGCATTCGAATGGTGGGGGACTTGCAAACAGAGCTGGTGGCGGACTTCTTCGACGGATTTTCGCGCGGGGCGAAGGCCAACGTTCACGCCAAGACCATCTATGGACGATCGAACCACCACAAGATTGAGGCGCTGTTTAAAGCGTTCGCCCGCTCGTTGCGGGTGGCGTGTTCAAAGGACAAGCAGTTGGGACGGATGCTGCCAAGTACGAAGGGACTGTTGTGACCGTTGTCAGGGATCAGTTGTCAGTTATCCGAGAAGGCTTGCGATGATGGCGATCGTTGATTACGGGGCGGGGAATCTGGCGTCGGTGGTGAAGGCGCTAAAGCATCTTGGGCGCCAATGCACCGTTACGAATGACCCCGACATTGTGGGGCAGGCGACCAAGTGGATCATTCCAGGAGTAGGGAATTTTAAGGCCACAGCTCCGTTAGCCAATGGACAACTTAGCCATACACTGCGGAATGGCGTCAGCGCAGGCAAACCGTTGTTGGGAATCTGCCTGGGTTTGCAATGGATGTTCGAGGGCAGCGCCGAAGCCCCGGAGTTGAGCGGCCTGGGTGCCTTTCCCGGGCGGTGCGAGCGGTTCTCTGACCGAGTGAAATCGCCGCATGTGGGCTGGAATAGCCTGGCGATCGCGGGTCCCTCGCGACTACTTGCCGGGATTCCCTCGGGGACGTACGTCTACTTCACCCACTCGTACCGTGCGCCGGTATGTGCGGAAACAGTTGCGACTTGCCGGTATGAAGCTCCGTTTACCGCGGTAGCTGAACGAAGCAATTTGTTTGGCGTGCAATTCCATCCCGAGAAGTCGGGCGACGTGGGGATGCAGATATTGGAGAACTTCTGTGCCTTGTGAAACGCTGGCCAAGCGCATCATCGCCTGTCTCGACGTGAATGAGGGAAGAGTAGTCAAAGGCATTCAGTTCGAGCAATTGCGCGACGCTGGCGATCCAGCGGAACTGGCCGTCGCCCACAGCGCGGCGGGTGCAGATGAGATCGTTCTGCTCGACATCACGGCTACGGCTGAGTCGCGCAACACGCTGCTGGACACGGTACGGCGCACCGCAAATCAGCTATTCATCCCTTTCGTTGTAGGTGGCGGCATCCGTTCACTCGAGGACGCCGCGGCTGTACTCGACTGCGGTGCTGACAAAGTCGCGCTGAACTCGGCGGCAATCGCTAAGCCGGAGGTGATTTCCAGAGTGGCTGAGCGCTATGGCTCCCAGGCCGTAGTAGTGGCTATCGATGCACGGCAGCACACTCCCATGTCGTGGGAGGTCTATGTGTGGGGCGGACGGAAGCCCACCGGCATCGATGCGCAGCAATGGGCTATCCAGGCCGAGCAGCTCGGGGCCGGGGAGATTCTCTTGACTGCGATGGACCGCGACGGAACACAGACCGGATTTGATTGTGCTCTGACACGCACGATCGCCACCAGTGTGCGAATTCCGGTGATTGCCTCTGGTGGAGCAGGTCAACCGCAACATTTCGTCGAAGTCTTCCAGGAAGGTGCAGCGGATGCGGCACTGGCAGCGTCGGTCTTTCACTTCGGATTGAAATCGGTAGAAGCGATCAAGCAGATGCTGCGGGAAGCGGGCATTCCAGTGAGGCTGGCGTGCTGATTCCGTCGATCGATTTGATGGGCGGCAAAATCGTCCAGCTTGTGCAGGGTGAAAAGAAGGCGCTGGAGTTCGAGAACTTTGAGGAGTGGGTGGAGCGGTTTGCGAAGTATCCGCTGGTGCAATTGATTGACCTGGACGCAGCAATGGACGCAGGCGAAAATCGCGCTCTGATTGCAGAGTTCTGCGAGCAGCTTCCGTGCCAAGTTGGAGGTGGGATCAGGCGGGCAGAAGATGCGCGGCGGATGCTTGAAGCAGGAGCCAAGCGGGTTATCTTTGGCTCGTCGTTAGTGAAAGACGGCGTGGTCAATATGGAATTCTCCGCGGCGTTGAAAGGTGAGTTCGGCCCAGAGCGAATCGTGGCGGCGATCGACTCGCGCGGTGGACGCGTGGCGATTCACGGCTGGAAAACGGTGACGGAGATCATGCCTGCCGCAATGATTTCGGACCTGGAACCCTATTGCGCTGCGTTCCTGTACACGCACGTCGATACCGAGGGCACGCTGCAGGGGATTCCGATGGATGTAATACGCACGCTTAAGGCCTTGACCAAGCGAAAGCTGATCGCAGCCGGCGGAATCCGCAGCCAGACTGAAATCGACGAACTGGACTCGATGGGTGTGGATGCCGTGGTGGGAATGGGAATCTACACCGCATTAATTCGGATCTGAAGAGAAAGTCCGCCCTCGGCTCCCCCACAGCGGACGTAGAACGAGGCATCCTTTCTACGAAGACGTGGTCGCGGTCGCCACGCGAATCGATCCATCGGTATCGGGAGAGGCAGAAACGGGCAGGCGCAACTCGACCTCCAGCCCATGTGGAGAGGCATTCCTCGCGGTAACCGTTCCGCCGTGTGTCGCGGCGGCATTGCGCACAATCGCCAAGCCAAGACCCATTCCGCCGGTGTTAGTGCCGCGGGAGTCGTCAACGCGGTAGAACGGCTTGAACAGCAGAGGCAATGTTTGCTCCGGCACCCCGGGACCGTTATCGCGAACGGTGAGAACGGCCATCGAATCCTCAACATGCAGGCGAACCGCAACCTGGCCGCCATGGCCTGAGTAGAACAGAGCGTTGCGCACAATGTTTTCAATGGCGCTGCGGAGCAGGCCCGGGTCGCCCTGAATGCTGACGATGGCATCGTCCGCATAGGAAACATTGGCGTCGCTGGCAGCCGCCTCGAACCGGGCATCATCAAGAACTTCGTCGATGACCTCATTGAGCGAAAGACCCTCGAACTTAGGGCGATATTGTCCGCTTTCTAGTCGAGCCACGGCGAGAATTCGCTCCAGCATGGAATCAAGCTGGACAGAATCCTGCTCGATGCGGTCGAGCATTTCGTTACGTTCGCGAGAGTCGGCACTGCGCGCCAGCGCAAGCGCAATGCGCATCCGCGCGATTGGCGACCGCAGCTCATGCGAGACTCCACTGAGAAGGTTGCGTTCGCTCTGGATCTGATTGCGAAGCTCGCCGGCCATCGAGTCGAAGTCGCGGACGAGATCGGCAATTTCGTCACGCCGATTGCCAATCGTGGCGCCGACGCGAATGTCAAGATTGCCGTGAGCAAGTTCGTTAGTAGCTTTGCGCAGACGCTCGATGGGCTTACTCAGATAGTGCGCGATCACCAGGCACATTAAAGCCGAGATGATGGTTCCGAGCTTCAACACCCAGAGGAGGTCGCCGGGCACGCGCTCGGAAAGCGGCGGAGGAATGAATTCGCCGACGAGCAGATAACTGCCGCGAGGAGTGATAACAGGAGCAACAATGACCACACCTTCGTCAGGGCGGACGATGCCTTCGTGGCGCAATGCCCGTTGGGCGAAATCTGGAATCTCGACGGGCATGGCGCGACCGCTAAGTTCGTGCCCCTGGCCGTCAAGCAGCCAATAGCTCACACGATGGGGAATGGTTGATTGATCCAGCAGAGCGCGGAGCGCGGGCTGGCCGCCTTGTTGGTACCGCTGTACGGCGAGGTCGGCTAAATTCGGTACCAGACGACGCTCAGGCTGCACCCACCAGGGATTTTCAGCGTGGAGGCGATAGTGCAAACGCAAGTAGAGCAGTCCCAGCAACAGGGCCTGCGCGACCCAAAACGGCAGAAAGATCTTCCAGAACAGCCGGCGGCTCATGCTTTCGCCTTCTCCGGAGTGGACGCGGCAGCGAGGAAATAACCAACGCCACGAATCGGCCGGATGAGATCTTCCGTGCCGGGAAATCCCCCCAGCTTCTTTCGCAGACGGCTTACGTGGACATCCACGCTGCGATCGAATGCATTCAGTGGCCGTCCGAGAGCAACTTCGGCAATCTGCTCGCGTGTGACAACGCTGCCGGCATTGCGCAGCAGTAGCTCCAGCACGTTGAACTCAACGGAAGTGAGATCAACCGTTACTCCGCCGCAGGTAACCGTGCGGGTGCCGGTGGAGAGCTCAATGTCGCCGACATGCAGGACCTCGTCAGAATGGGTGAGATCCGAAGCGGCCTCGCGAGTCCGCCGCAGTACGGCGCGAATGCGTGCTACCAGTTCGCGAGGATCGAAAGGCTTGGCGAGATAGTCGTCTGCGCCGATTTCCAGCCCGAGGATGCGATCGACTGCTTCTCCGCGCGCTGTGAGCAGCAACACGGGGACGTCGGAGTCGTGGCGCAGCGCTTTGAGCAACTCAAAACCGGAGCCGCCGGGGAGCATTACGTCTAGAATGATGAGTTCATGCTGACGAGTGCGGGCGGCAGCCAGCCCTGAATCGTGATCAAAGGCGGCCTCAACCTGAAACCCTTCGGCTTCCAGAAAACGCTTGAGAAGATTGACCAGCCCACGGTCGTCATCGATGATAAGCAGTTGGTTCACAGAATTCATTGTGCCTTTTCCAGAAAGCGCGGGTAGTGAAGAATTGTTTCGCTTTGGCGATGGACCCTTCACAAAACTTAACCTTCCTTCACCCTCTCTTAACGGCACAAAAAAAGCGCATTCCGTCTAATAGATAGGGTTTCATATATTCTAAATGGCGCGATCGTCGTGCCTACTCTAGCGCACGAGTCAATCATCATCCATTTCCCCGCGACGAGCCGTGCGCCAGTCTGGAGGGAATCTTGAGAATTCGCGTTATCGGTGGGCTGGTGGCGGCCCTGTTGGTGGTCGGGTTCCTGGCGAGCTGCAGCCGCGATCAAAAGAATGCTAAAGCGAGCGCGCCCATGCCACCTGTGCCCGTGGGAGTGGCAAGCGTGCAGCAGCGCGACTTCCCTGTTTACCTCACCGGCCTGGGATCGGTTACGGCATTCAACACCGTTTCTCTGAAGACCCGCATCGATGGTCAAATTCTCCAGGTCAATTTCCAGGAGGGTCAGGACGTAAAGCAGGGCGAACTTCTAATTCAGATCGATCCTCGTCCTTACGAGGTCGCGTTGCAGACCGCGGAAGCTAACCTGCAACGGGACGAAGCGCAGCTTAAGAATGCTCAGGTGCAGTATGCCCGCATGAAAGCTCTCTACGCCGGTGGAGTGATTGCAAAGCAGGACCTGGATACCCAGGAGGCGTCGTTCGGCCAGTACGAGGGTACGATTGCAGCCGACAAGGCAGCCATCGACAACGCTAAACTGAACCTTTTCTATACCAAGATCACCTCACCGATCAACGGCCGCATCGGTTTGCGCCAGGTCGACATCGGAAATTACGTGACGGCCGCCTCCGGTTCGTCGATGGCGGTGATCACTCAGATGCATCCCATCGCCATCATCTTTACGCTTCCGGAAGATCAGTTGCAGGAAGTGCGGCAGCGCATGCAGCAGGGAGCGTTGGCGGTGGACGTCTACAGTCGTGATGACCAGACAAAGCTTTCCACTGGCAAGCTGCTCACCATCGACAACCAGATTGATCAAAGCACCGGAACGGCACGCCTCAAGGCCGTTTTCGAGAATCCGGACAACAGTCTCTGGCCGAACCAGTTCGTGAATGTGCACCTTCTGCTGGAAACCCGCAAAGACGCAATCACCATGCCGGTGAGTGCGGTCCAACGTGGGCCGCAGGGCACGTTCGTTTACCTGGTGGACGACAAGAATACGGTGCAGGTCAGGCCGGTGCAGTTGTCGCTGACGCAGGGCAACGTAGCGGTGGTAGCGACCGGCTTGCAGCCGGGCGAACGGGTGGTTACCGACGGCCAGGAGAAATTACAGGCCGGCAGCCGGGTCGCCCCGCAGGGACCTGCCAATCAGTCGAAGAATACGCTTGCGTCAGAAGGTGGCGTACCCCAATCATGAGCATTTCGCGGCCATTCATCTTACGGCCCATCGCAACTTCGCTGTTGATGGCGGCGTTATTGCTAGTTGGTCTGGCGGCGTACACGCAGTTGCCTATTTCGGCGCTGCCTCAGGTCGATTACCCCACCATTCAGGTCATGACGTTTTACCCGGGGGCCAGCCCAGAGGTGACCGCGTCCTCGATCACTTCGCCCCTAGAGCGCCAGTTCGGACAGTTACCCGGCCTGAATCAGATGACGTCGAGCAGCTCGTTCGGCGCGTCCGTCATTACCCTGCAGTTTGAGCTGCAGGAGAACATTGACGTCGCCGAGCAGGAAGTTCAGGCCGCAATCAACAGTGCGCAAACCTTCCTGCCGCTCGACCTGCCCAATCCGCCGATCTACAGCAAGGTCAATCCGGCTGACGCTCCCATCATGACCTTGGCCATGACCTCCGACAGCATGCCGCTGCCGAAAGTCCAGGACCTGGCCGACACGACCTTCGCTCAGAAGATCTCGCAGTTGCCGGGCGTCGGCCTGGTGACCATCAGCGGCGGCCAGAAGCCATCCGTACGGATTCAGGCCAACCCAACGGCGCTGGCTTCCTACGGCATAAGTCTGGAGCAGCTGCGCAACGTAATTGCACAAGTCAACGTCGATCAGGCAAAGGGCCAGCTCCAGGACAACCGCCAGTCTTACACCATCAACGCCAACGACCAATTGTTCAAACCCGAGGACTACGCTGGCACCATCATCGCGTACAGGAATGGGAACCCAGTACGGCTGTCGGACGTCGCCACCGTTATTGAGGGCCCGGAGAATGCTTATCAGGCGGCGTGGATGAACACCACGCCAGCGGTCATTCTCAATATCCAGCGGCAGCCGGGTGCCAACATTATCAAGGTGGTCGACAGCATCAAGCTGCGACTGAAGCAATTGCAGGCGAACCTGCCCGCCTCGGTGAAAGTCGAGGTACTGACTGACCGCACGAACACTATCCGCGCCAGTGTTAAAGACGTGCAGTTCGAGCTGATGCTCACCGTCGTACTGGTGGTGTTGGTGATCTTTCTGTTCCTGCGGACGCTCTCGGCGACCATCATTCCCAGTATCGCTGTACCGTTGTCGCTCATCGGCACATTCGGCGTGATGTACCTGCTGAATTATTCGCTCGACAACCTCTCTCTGATGGCGTTGACCATCTCCACGGGATTCGTGGTGGATGATGCCATAGTGATGATCGAAAATATCTCGCGCTACATTGAAGAGGGGCACACGCCTCTGGAGGCGGCGCTGCAGGGCTCCGGTCAGATCGGCTTCACCATCGTGTCGCTGACTGTCTCGCTGATCGCTGTGCTGATACCGTTGCTGTTTATGGGCGACATTGTGGGCCGGCTGTTCCGCGAGTTCGCCGTCACGTTGAGCGTGACCATTCTGCTATCGGCTGTAATTTCCCTCACCCTAACACCAATGATGTGCGCGTTGCTGCTGCGGCCGCACAATGAACAGCATCGTGGGCGCTTCTACCAAGCCTCCGAACGCGTGTTCAACAAGACGATTGCCTTCTACGGCCGCACCCTGCAGTTCGTCCTACGGCACCAGACGACAACGCTGCTGGTCACCATCGGCACGCTGGTGGCGACGGTCTGGCTTTACATCATTGTGCCCAAAGGCTTCTTCCCGGTGCAGGATACGGGCGTGATCATGGGCATTTCCGACGCGCCCGAGAGCGTGTCGTTCGCGTCGATGTCCGAGCGCCAACAACGTCTGGCTGCGGCCATCCTGAAGGACCCGGACGTTGCCAGCCTGTCGTCGTTTATCGGTGTGGACGGCACAAATACCACTCCGAACAGCGGCCGCATTCAGATCAATCTCAAACCCAAGGATGAGCGTTCAGACGACGCGTCTGAGATCATCAAGCGGCTGCAGCGCGAAATTGCAGGAGTCGAAGGTATCACGTTGTACATGCAGCCGGTACAGGATCTCACAGTCGAAGACCGCATCAGCCGCACCCAGTACCAGTTCAGCCTGGAGGACGCCGATCCCAAAGAGCTGGCGGTCTGGACCAACAAATTGCTGGCCAAACTGAAGACCCTTCCCGAATTGCGCGATATCGCCACTGATCAGCAGAACCAGGCCGCCATGGCCAATCTGGTCATCGACCGCAATACGGCATCACGGATGGGTGTCAACATGTCGGCAGTGGACAACACTCTCTACGACGCTTTCGGCCAGCGGCTCGTGTCCATCATGTTCACGCAGCTTAACCAGTACCACGTGGTGCTGGAGGTGGACCCGTCTTTCCGCAACGATCCTGATTCGCTGAAAGACATTTACGTGCCGGGAAACATAGGAGCTACGGCAAACAATGCAACCACCGGCGGAACCCCGGGAACCGGCGCACCCTCGACACCCAGCACATTGACAACCTCGCCGACAAGCAGCGGAACAACGGCAACGACAGCAACCCAGCCGACTGCGGCAGGCACCGGTCAGGTGCCGCTTAGCGCGATTGCACATTTCGAAACCACAGCCGGGCCGCTGGCGATCAATCACCAGGGGCAATTCCCGGCGGTGACGTTCTCGTTCAACCTGGGCGGGAACTACTCGTTGGGTGAGGCGGTTAAGGCGATCAACAACGCAGTGGCTGAGATTGGCATGCCGCCCAGCATTCAGGTGCGCTTCCAGGGCACGGCGCGCGCCTTCGAAGCCTCGCAAGCCAACGAAGGCTGGCTGATTCTGGCTGCCATCATCACCGTGTACATCGTGCTGGGCGTGCTCTACGAGAGCTACATCCATCCCATCACCATTCTCTCCACACTGCCGTCGGCCGGGGTAGGGGCGATTCTGGCGCTGAACCTGTTCGGTATGCCATTGGGTGTCATGGCCCTGATCGGCATCATTCTGCTGATCGGCATCGTAAAGAAGAATGCCATCATGATGATCGACTTCGCACTGGAGGCCGAGCGCAAGGAAGGCAAGCCGCCGCACGAAGCGATCTACGAGGCATCTCTGCTGCGCTTCCGGCCCATCATGATGACCACTTTCGCCGCTCTGTTCGGCGCCCTCCCGTTGGCGTTGGGCTCCGGTACGGGTTCCGAGTTGCGGCGTCCGCTGGGCGTAACCATTGTTGGCGGCCTTCTGTTCAGCCAGCTCCTGACGCTGTACACGACGCCGGTTGTGTACCTCTGGTTTGACCGCTTAGCGCGAGCCTTGGCGCACCTGCGCGCACCGAAAACTGCGGAAGCAATGGGAGATTGATGTGAACATTTCCGGGCCGGCAATCCATCATCCCGTAGCAACCACGCTTCTGACAATCGCGTTGTTGCTCGCTGGTGGGCTGGCCTATACGGTTCTGCCGGTCTCGCCGCTGCCGCAGATCGATTTCCCGGTGATTTCTGTTGGCGCTGCATTACCCGGCGCCAGCCCGGAAACGATGGCCTCGGCGGTCGCTACTCCTTTGGAACGCCAGTTCGGCCGCATCGCCGCCATCAACCAGATGACGTCGTCCAGCCAGTTGGGATCGACCGCCATCACCATGCAGTTTGATCTGAACCGCAACATCGACGCGGCGGCGCGGGACGTCCAGGCAGCCATTAATGCCGCGCGCGGCTATTTGCCTGCCGATCTGCCCGGCAATCCTACCTATCGCAAGGTGAATCCTGCCGACGCTCCCATCCTGATCCTTATGTTGACCTCCGACACCATGACCAAGGACCAGATGTACGATGCAGCCGACTCCATCCTTGGTCAGAAGCTGGCACAGATCGAAGGTGTGGGACAGGTCTTCATCTGGGGGTCGTCACAACCGGCCGTCCGCATCGAGGCGAATCCGCTCATCCTGAACAAGATGAACATCGGTCTCGAAGCCGTTAGGCAGGCCATTGTCGGCCAGAATGTCAATTTGGCCAAGGGCTCGCTGCAAGGCGATGAGAAGGCATGGATGGTTTCGGCCAACGATCAGATGAAGAAAGCCGACTTGTACCGGCCACTGATCATTGCCTACCGCAACGGCGCCCCGGTTCGTTTGGGTGATGTAGCCACGGTCCAGGATTCGTACTCCAACATCTATAACGCCGGCAGCTTCAATGGGAAACCCAGTGTGCTGGCGGTCATCTTCCGCCAGCCGGGCGCCAACATCATCGCAACGGCGGACCGCGTCATTGCGGCGGTGCCGTTCCTTAAGGCCTCAATGCCGCAAGGCGTTAACCTCGTCGTTGGTCTGGACCGCACCCTTACCGTTCGCGCTTCCGTGGCAGATGTGCAGCGAACGCTGATGATTTCCGTCGTGCTGGTAGTCCTAGTGGTGTTCGTGTTTCTGCGGGAAGTGCGCGCCACGCTGATTCCCAGCGTGGCCGTGCCCCTGGCCATCGTGGGTACGTTCGGAACCATGTACCTGATGGACTACTCGCTCAACAATCTCTCATTGATGGCACTGACCATCTCGACCGGATTTGTGGTTGACGACGCCATCGTGGTGCTGGAAAACATCATGCGCCACATCGAAGCCGGTATGAAGCCGTTCGAGGCGGCACTGCTCGGGTCGCGCGAGATCGGCTTTACCATCGTCTCCATGAGCATCTCGCTGGTGGCGGTGTTTATTCCGATCCTGCTGATGAGCGGCATGATTGGCCGCCTGTTTCACGAATTTGCGATGACCATGACTTCGGCTATCGCGATCTCGATGGTGGTATCGCTTACCACGACGCCGATGCTGTGCGCGCACTTCTTGCGTCCTCACGGCACGCGCCATGGTGTTATCTATCGTCTCAGCGAAGGCGGTTTCCGGCGCATGAATCGCGGCTATCAGCATGCGCTGGGCTGGGTGCTGCGCCACCAAGCGTTGATCCTCGCAATCGTCCTCATCACGGTTGCGGTCAATGGATACCTTTACGTCATCGTCCCCAAGGGCTTCTTCCCCCAGCAGGACACTGGTCGCCTGATGGGCGTTGTTATGGGCGACCAGGACGTCTCGTTCGACGCCATGAACCAGAAAGTCAATCAGTTCGTGCATATCGTAAAGCAGGATCCTGCAATTGATAACGTGATCGCGTCGGTGGGCGGCGGCGGACCGCAGAACCAGGCACGCATCTTCGCCACCTTGAAGCCTCTGAAAGAGCGCAAGGTCAGCGTTGACCAGGTGATCAATCGCCTGCGTCCCAAGCTCTCGCACATTCCCGGAGCCACCCTGTACTTTCAGGCTGTTCAGGACCTTCAGATCGGTGCACGCTTTGCGAACGCGCAGTACCAGTACACCCTTTCGGGCGACAATCTGGATGAGCTCTACACCTGGGCCCCCAAGCTGGTAGAGAAGCTTCGCACACTGCCCATGCTCAAAGACGTCAGCAGCGACCAGCAGGTTCGCGGACTCGCGCAGAACATTGTCATCGACCGCGACACTGCTGCGCGCCTCGGCATCACACCGCAGCAGATCGACCAGGTTTTATACGACGCTTTTGGACAGCGGGAGATCTCCCCCATCTACCGCACGCTGAATCAGTATTGGGTGGTGCTGGAAGTTGATCCCAAATATCAGATGACACCCGATGCCCTCAACAGTGTCTACGTCATCACTTCGAGTGGCGCGCAGGTGCCGCTGTCGTCGTTTGCACATTTCGGACCGTCGACGACATCCCTGGCGGTTGCCCACCAGGGACAATTCCCGGCCGTAACGATCTCCTTCAACCTGGCGCCCGGCTCGTCGCTGGGCGACGCCACCCGCGCCATCGATTTGGCGCGATTAGAACTGCGGATGCCTGGAACCATCCACGGCACATTTCAGGGTACCGCCGCAGCCTTCCAGGATTCTTTATCGTCCATGCCGCTCCTGGTGCTCGCTGCGCTGGTAGCCGTGTATATCGTGCTTGGCATGCTGTACGAGAGCTATATCCATCCGATCACCATTCTGTCGACCATCCCTTCGGCTGGAACGGGCGCGTTGCTGGGGCTTCTGTTGTTCAAGTTGGAACTGAACGTGATCGGCCTGGTCGGCATTTTGTTGCTGATCGGAATCGTGAAGAAGAATGCCATCATGATGATCGACTTCGCGCTGGAGCGCGAGCGCACGGGAAAGAGCCCATTGGAGGCCATTCACGAAGCCGCGCTGCTGCGCTTCCGTCCTATCATGATGACCACAGCCGCGGCGCTTTTAGGTGCTGTACCGCTGGCCTTCGGGCGCGGTGTGGGCTCGGAACTCCGTCGCCCGCTCGGCATCGCGATTGTGGGTGGCCTAATCGTCAGCCAGATGCTGACCATCTTCACCACTCCGGTCGTATATCTGTACATGGATCGCTTCCAGGCGTGGTTCCTCTCGTTGCTCCCGTGGCGGCGCAAACAGTTGGAGAAGAAAGAAGAAGTGCCGGTGTTCGCAGATTAGAACCGTCAGGCCTCAGGTATCAGGTCCTGCTTCATCGAGATGTGATGTCTGATAGCTCACAGGTGAGGACAGATAGCTGACAACTGCCCAATGTCCGTTTTTGGACAAAACGGTTCGCGGGCGGGCAAACGCGCTTGCTTCATCGGTTCCTAAGCTGCTGATTTTGCTGCAGTTGTTAGTTACTCCCTTGGCATCCCGTATGCTACTTCAGAATCCATATGAATTATGCAGTTAATACCTCCGAGATCCTCGTGGCTGACGATCAGGAACACGTCCGCGAGGCGCTGGCAATGCTGTTGCGGTCCAGAGGCTATTCGGTGCGTCAGAGTTCTTCCCCGCAGGAGGCTCTGCGCGCGGCCGAGCAGGAGTCCATCGAGTTGGCGTTGGTCGATATGAACTATCGCCGTGACAGCACCTCCGGGGTCGAGGGTCTAAACCTGATCGAGTCACTGCGCCAGATGGACGGCACTTTGCCCATTGTTGCGCTCACTGCATGGGGAAATGTGGATCTTGCGGTAAATGCGATGAAGTCAGGCGCCTCCGACTTCATTGAGAAGCCCTGGCGCAATGATGCGCTGCTGGAGAAGGTCGAGTCGCTGGTGCGCCGCGGCCGCGAGGTACGCTCGCAGCAGCGGGTTTCCGACTACGAGAAGCAGGATGCACAGCAGGTGCAGATGCGAATCGTTCCGCGGCGCCACATTATCGCCGGCAGCGTGGAACTGTTCGGCGAAAGCGTGCCGTTGGGCACTGTAGGCGGCGATTATTTCGGCGCCTGGCAACCGGCTGCGGAATCACTTCATTTCTGCATCGCCGACGTCTCTGGCAAAGGAACTCCCGGTGCTCTCATTGCCGCAATGCTGCACGCTTCGGTAAGCACGCTGGCTACGTCGGGGCGCGATGCCAGGTCTGTAGTCGCAGAAGTGGAGTCTATCCTGCAAAACCAGCTCGGCGAAGGCCACTACGTCACTATGTTTTATGGCGCGCTCGACCTTAACACCCGCGTCCTGGAATATGTGAACGCTGGACATTGCCCGCCGATCCTGAAGCATGAAGGCGGGATGGCAGAGATGCTCGGCGCCTCGCGTCCGGTGTTGGGTCTGGTTACCAGTCAGGGGACGCATCCCGAACGCATTCCTCTACGTGCCGGCGATTGCCTGCTGCTCTATACGGACGGGATTACCGAGGCGAATGATGGTAGGGGCGAGGAATTTGGCGAGGAGCGACTGAAACCGCTGATCTCATCTACTCAAGACTTGCAGGTGCAACATGGCCGCATGCTGCAAGCAGTCAGTCAGCATTCCGGCGGCAAGCTGGCAGACGATGCCACTCTTGTGCTGGTTGCCGTGCGCTAGACCGTGCACATTCACTGCTGAACATGCTCGCTGGTCTCGGAAGAACGAGTGCAGTAACACAATCCACAAGGCAGATTGATAAACTGGAGCAACGTTCCCCTGGGTTCATAAAAACTGGCGGAGAATCGTAAACGTGTCGGCAGATGCCATCGTTAACATTCAGAAATTGGTAAAGACCTATCCTGGCAAGACTCCGGTCGAAGCCGTGAAAGGCATCGACCTAGCCGTCGAGCGCGGCGAGCTGTTTGGACTGTTGGGCCCGAATGGCGCGGGAAAAAGTACTACCATCAGTGTTTGCACTACCCGCTCGCTTCCCACTGCCGGAAGAGTCAGCATCTCCGGTATCGATGTCGTCCAACACCCCTCGGAGGCGCGCCGTTATATGGGCGTCGTCACCCAGTTCAACACGCTGGATCGGCAGTGCACTGTTTGGGAGAACCTGTACTTCCATTGCCGCTATTTCGGAATCCCGCATGCCGCGGCGGCCAAGAAGACTGAGGAGTTGCTGGACCTTTTCAAGTTGACGGAGCGTGCCAAAACCTTCGTGAAGACGCTCTCCGGCGGGCTGGCGCAAAGAGTGCAGATCGCGCGCGCTATCGCTCACAATCCCGAAGTGCTCTTTCTGGATGAGCCCAGCGCCGGGCTCGATCCGCAGACACGTCTGGCATTGTGGGACATCATCCGAGAACTCCGACAGCGTGGGATCACTATCGTCCTGACTACGCACTATATGGAAGAGGCCGACCAGTTGTGCCAGCGTGTCGCCATCATCGATCACGGGAAGATCCTGGTAGGCGGCACCCCGGAAGAGCTGAAGAACAGCGTCGGCGCGCAGCGGGTCTTCCAGCTGCAACTGCAGAATGCCACTACTGACGGGTTGCGCGGACACTTGGCCGCTCTGCCCGGGGTAACCTCTGTCGAGGCTGCCGAGAATGGGCTGGTGGTGTTTACCGACGGCCGCGGCGGGCTGCTGCCCGAGCTGGTGGGCGCCACCGGCGATAACCTGCGCGACATTTCGGTCAGCGAGACCACGCTGGAGTCCGTATTCATCAAGCTGACGGGGAGGGACTTGCGTGACTAAGTACAGTCTGTATTGGGGATCGTTTCGCGGACTCCTGCTGCGCGACATCAGCGTCCTGCGCCGTGAACTTATTCCCTTTCTCATCCGCACCGTGATGAACCCGCTGCTGTTCGTCTTCGTCTTCACCTACCTGTTCCCCAAGATGGGTCAGGGTTTTCAGAGCAGCGCCGCCGGGGGATTCGGCACGCTGATTCTGCCTGGCCTGCTGGCGGTCGGCATCTTTATCCAGGGCATCATGGCGACGGCGCTGCCGCTTTCCATGGAGATTGGCGCGACGCGCGAGATTCACGATCGTGTCATGTCTCCCTTGCCAGTCACGTGGGTTGCCATTGAGAAGATCGTCTTCAGCGCGGTGCAGAGCGTGCTTGCCGCACTGGTGATCTTCCCGCTGGTGTACTTCATTCCGGCAACACCGGTGCAGGTACACGTCTCAAACTGGGTTGCCCTCATTGGCATCCTGCTGATCGCATCCCTGGTATCGGGTGCAGTGGGACTTTTCATTGGGACCGTAGTCAAGCCGGAACATATTGCCCTTATGTTCGGCATCGTGGTCGTGCCAATCACGTTCTTTGGTTGTGTGTATTATCCCTGGGCAGCCATGCACAACGTTCGCTGGTTGCAAATACTCGTGCTCATCAATCCGCTGGTGTACATGAGCGAGGGATTACGGACCGCCCTGACCCCTAACATTCCGCACATGCCCGCATGGGTGTCGTTGATCGCCCTGGTCGTCGGGTTGTCGGTGATCGGTACAGCCGGGATCAGGGGCTTCATCAAGCGCGTGCTGACCTAAGCGGTTTTTGGGATCTCGTGTTCGGATCAATTGAAGGCGTCCCTCTATAACCCGAACTATAACGGTTTCGACATGGTTATGAAGTGCACAGGGATGGTTGCGGTTTTGATCACGGCGGCGGATTCAACTCCGGTCTCTACGTAGCCGAGCTTATGGTAGATCACGGGCAACTCTGGGCGAACGCTCACGATGCGGATGTCAGCGAAGCTGCATCCGGCGTGGCGGCCAAAAGCTTCTGCTTCGCGCATCATGCGGGCGCCAATACCAGACTTTTGTTTTGGGGGATCGACCGCTAATAAACCAATGTAGCAGCGATCGCGGTTGAGCTTGACGTAAACCCAACGAGGTCAGGGTTGAACCATCGCTGTGGAGCAGAAATAATCCACTCTGCAACAGCTCACGAACTTGGGTCTCGTCAGTTCGATCGCCGGTCACAAAGAAGCGCTCGACCGAGAAAGCACGATTGACGAGATCGACTATCGCCTTGACATCGGAATTGGTCGCCGTGCGCACATCTTTGTGGGGTGCGAAGGCCATGGTTGATTTTGGCATAAGGCCGGACGATGGAGTTCGTTATCCCTGCTGATGTGAAGCCCACCCTTTGCGCCACAGACAGGCGTAAAGGATGGGGCCACCCGCGATCAGGGTGGGGCACCGAACTCTACTTTTACGCTTAGAGGACCGCGGTTTCATGCAGCAGTTCGCCTTTGGCGAAGCGGGCGGGACTGAGGGCACTAACGTTGCTCACTACATCGGTCCTGCCCGTCGTGATTAGGTCGGCAAGGATTCTGCCGGTGGCAGGCGCGTGCATCACACCGTGTCCGCTGAAGCCGTTGGCGCAGAAGAAGCCGGGCACGCTTTCTACAGGACCGAGAATGCAGTGGTGATCGGGTGACATCTCGTAGAGTCCTGCCCAAACGCGCTTGGGATTGACCGCCAGATTCTCGAAACAGGGCACGCGGTCGGCGGCGCGGTCGAGAATCTTCTCGATGAATGACGGCTCGAAATCAGTCTTGTAGCCAGCGGTTTCTTCCGGATCGTTCCAGGCCAACAGAAAACCGAGGCTCTCCGGACGGAAGTGGAAACCATTTGTCATGTCGATGACCATTGGGATCTCGTGCGACACGCCGTCGAAGGGCTCAGTCGGAACAAGCTGGCGGCGCAGCGGCTCGACGGGAAGATCAACTCCGGCAAGTGTGGCCACCTGCGCCGCCCAGGCTCCGGCGGCGTTGACGACGGTGCGCGTACTGATGCAGCCCCGGGCAGTTTCGACGCCGAGAATGCCTGTGCCGTCACGGCGGATGGCCGTGACTTCAGTGGCGCGCCACACACGGACGCCGCGCTCCACCGCGCAGGTGGTAAAGCCGGTCATCACGCTGTAGGGGTCAACGAAGCCATCGGTGGGGCAGAAACTACCGCCAAGAATGTCGTCATTGCGAAGTTGTGGGACGCGGACGATGATGTCGTCGCGGCTCACCATTTGCGCCTGCGTGAGCCCGAGCGAGTGTTGTAGTGTCTGGTTGGTGCGGAGATAGTCGAGATGTTTTTGCGCGGTGGCGAGGAAGAGGTAGCCTTGCGGGCGGTATCCGCCGGGCTGACCCAGACGTTCGTCGAATTCGGAGTAGAAGCGAATGGAGTACATCGACATCTGGATGTTGGGTGCGGTGGCAAATTGAGCGCGCACTCCGCCCATGCTCTTGCCGGTGGAACCTTTGCCCTGATGGGTTTCGCGCTCAACAATAAGTACGTTCTTGCATCCGGCCTCGGTCAGATGCCAGGCAATGCTGGCGCCGACGATGCCTCCGCCGACGATGACAGCTTCTGCGGTTTCCATAGTCGGGGACATTGTAATTGGCAGGACGCCAAGGAAGATGTGATGATTGGCGGTTAGCACTTAGCATTTAGCACCTGGTTCCAGCCGTGGTGCATATAGAGACGGAGTGCTCCCATGCCGACATTTTCTGTGGTGCAGATCTTGACGGCTTCAATTGCACCGGTGATTGTGATCTCAGGTGTGGGGTTGCTGCTGTTAAGCATCAGCAATCGTTACGGTCGAGCCATTGACCGTGCGCGTCTGCTCGCACGCGACATGGGCGAGAGCGATGGCGAAAGCGCGCGTCGCCGGCATCTGGCGGAACAGCTTAGACTGACGAACGATCGGGCGCATATCCTGAAGCGCTCCATGCTGTATTCCTCGGTCTGTATCTTCTTCGTATCGCTTACGATTCTGTCGCTGTTTGCCGAACAACTACTCGGGCTGCAGCGGGACTTCCTCGCTCTTCCCTGCTTCGCCTTGTGCCTCATCTCGCTTGTGGTCTCCATGTATTTCTCGATCCGCGATATTACGGTGTCGCTGGCGGCGCTTGAGTTGGAGGTAAGCGAGCGGATGCGGGGGGACTTGCATCTGCCGTAAGCGAAGTGAAGCGACCAGCAACTAGCGATTAGCCGTTAGCTAGATCAGCCCCGGTTTCTGCCGACGTTCGTTCGGCAGTACACACATACCAAGTCCTTCGACTACCTGCCTCGTCACCCCGGAGTCCAAAGGCGTGCTGAACTATGGAATTCTCGCACCCTAGCAGCATCTAGAACCGTTTTAGCTAATTGCCAATTGCTAGATGCTAATTGCTCCTGTAACCAACGTCACATTTGCCGGTGATTAATGGCACTGCGGGCGCGAGGCCTGCCGCCCTAGCCTTGGGTATCGGGCCTCCGAAGTGCGGGTGACGTCCTTGCCAGGAACTGAACCCCGACGAATCACGCAGTTTCCTGCCTTGTCGCATTTTAGTCGGAGAATTTGCCCTGCCCGCCAAAAGGAAACGCTATGCCTCTGATGAATGCCTTCTCGAAAGCCGTTGTGCGGGAGTTTTCCCTGGAAGAGCTGCAACAGGCCGCCCGCCTGATGCGTGGTTACGATCTGGTAGCGCTGTGTGCCGCCGGCTCCGGCCACGCCGGCGGAACACTATCGATGATGGAAATCGTGGCAGCTCTGTATCTGAGAGTCGCTAACCACGATCCCAACATGCCCGAGTGGACGGACCGCGACCGCATCGTTTGGTCAGGCGGACACAAGGCCCCGGCGCTCTATCTCGGTTTAGGCATGGCGGGCTACTACCCGTTGGAGAGTGTCGTCACGCTGCGCAAGCTGTATTCACCGTTTCAGGGGCATCCGCATCGTTTGAAGCTGCCCGGCGTGGAGGTATCGAGTGGATCGCTCGGGCAAGGGCTGAGCATCGCGGTGGGTATGGCAATCACGGGAAAGATCGATGGCAAGAAGCACTCCGTGTTCTGCATCATGGGCGATGGCGAGCAGCAGGAAGGCAGCATTTGGGAAGCCGTAATGGAAGGTTCGCACTACAAGCTCGACAACCTCGTCGGTGTCATCGACCGCAACCGCTTGCAGATCGACGGCTGGGTGAAGGACGTGATGAATGTCGAGCCGCTTGAGGACCGTTATCGCGCATTTGGCTGGGAGGTCATCGAGGTAGATGGCCACGACGTCATGCAAGTCGTCGACGCTCTGGAGAAGGCAAAAAGCGAGCCCGTGGAAGGCAAGCCGACGGTGGTTATCTGCAACACGGTGAAGGGCAAGGGCGTCAGCTTCATGGAGAACCAGGCCGGCTGGCATGGCAAGGCTCCCAGCTACAACGAGATGGTGAAGGGACTGGACGAGCTTGGGCTCAAGCAGACAATTGCCTATGATGCGCTGCTGAAGAAGGCGGCAGAGTATCAGAAAGAAGTGGAAACCAAGCTGGACGCCAAGATGCCGCACTTCTCGCAGGACTACTGGTGGAATGCGGTGCCGGTTCCAAAAGTGGAGATGGAGCCGACGCGCAAGGGATTTGGCAGATCGTTGGCGAACCACGGCGACGATGAGCGCATCGTGTGTCTGGGTCTCGACATCTCGGGCTCGATCACCATCAGCGACTTCTACACAGGCAAACCAGAACGCAAGAATCGCTGGATCAGCATGGGAATCGCGGAGCAGTCGGCAACGGCGGCGGCGGCGGGACTGGCGAGGGAGGGAAAAATTCCAGTACTCGGCACCTATGCGACATTTGCTGCGGCTCGAAATCTGGACCAGATTCGCGTATCCGTCTGCTATGGCAACCTCAATGTGCTGATTGCCGGCGCTCACGGAGGTGTGTCGGTCGGACCGGACGGCGCGACGCACCAGGCGCTGGAAGACCTGTTTGCGATGTGCGGCCTGCCGAACATGGTGGTGTGCGTGCCTTGCGACGCGCTTGAGACGCGCAAGGCGACGGACTACCTGCTGCTGGAGCACGTTGGCCCGAAGTACATCCGCTTCGCGCGCGAGGCGACGCCGATCGTCACCGAAGAAGACACCCCGTTCGTGTTTGGCGCGGCAAACGTGATTCGCCTGCGGCGCAAGGCCGAAAAGATGGTGGATGCGTTCGACACGGTGCTCGCCTCGGAGTACAACAACGAGCACGAAGACCTCGCTATCATCGCCTGCGGGCCGATGGTAGCGGAGGCGATGCGCGCGGCGTGGATCCTAAAGCAGGAATTCGGCTACGAGACGCGCATTGTAAACATTCACACCATGAAGCCAATCGATACTGAGGCGATCATCCGAGCGGCGAGGGAGACTGGCGTAGTGGTGACGGCCGAAGAGCATCAGATCGGCGCGCTTGCCTGGCGGGTAAGCGGAATTCTCACCGAAAGTCCTGAGCTCTATAGTGTGCCACTGATTACCGGCGCCATTGGAGTTAAAGATCGCTTCGGCGATTCCGGCGCACCATGGGAGCTGATCAAGGAATTTGAGGTCAGCGCCGAGCATATCGGACAGAAAGCCGCGGAGCTGATTGCGCTGGCAAAGGTGAAACGGGAGGACGAGAACTTGGAGATGGCGCGGTAAAGCGACTAGCAATTGACAATTCGCTCCTAGCAATTCGTATTTAGTCGCAGCACTTAGGACACTACGCAATCAAGGACAGATCAACGAGCCGCACAGCGGCGGGCTTCAACGTTAGCTCGGGGCCGCGAGCCGCAGGAGCAAGTGGATAAATGTTGGAGCCGCATCGCGGCGACACTAATTTCGTAACACTTTCCAAGCTAAGTTGAAGTTCTAGAGGGGCTCAATGCCGGTGGTGTTTTGGGGTGGAACGTAAGGCGTCCACGGTTCTGGCTCCAGAACTAACTCTGGCACTGGCTGCGAGTCGATGTCTGCAAGCGCTGTGAAAGCTCCGAGGCGAGCGATGTAGAGCGCATCTGCTCCCGCGAAGTAAATCAGGGCAAGCAATCCCATCAGGATTAATTGCCACCCTAAGGCGATGTGTTTTCCCAGGCCGGTGGGTGCCAGCACGACGAAAAACATCGAGCCAAACCAGACGATCCGCACAGCTAGAAAAGCAATACTCAATCCCAGGAGCCGCTTTGTCTGGCGCGCACAGAAATCGATGGTGAGGGCGAGCGCATCGTGCGTGGTGACCTGATTGCGGATGCAAAACAGCGGCGCCAGTCCGAAGATCCAATTCAGCGTTACCCCAAACACAGCTGAGAGCGAGAATCCGAAGACGTAGAAGAATGCGCCGCGGGCGGCGCGGCCTTGCTGCATCATGTCATGACCGAGGAGAAGCGAAGCGGTAAGGCAGCCGAAGGCGATCCACATCCAAAGCGCGCGCACCAGGTGGAGCTGGAACATTGGCCGGAATTGCCAGCCAGCTTCTTCGTCGCGGTCGTCGCCATTGGTAAGAGAAACCAGACACCGTAGAGACGCCGCGCGGCCAACAGCCGCAGCAGAAGCCCACAGGACCGAAAGACCGACAAGCACAATGAACTTCATCCACAGAACGCGAAGCAGCGCGCCATGGAAGATGTGTTTCACGGCAGAGTGCTCGAGCAGGGGGCTCATGGTACCCAGAAGGAAGCGGTCGAGCTCAGAGATCGTCAGGCTATCAAGGAACAGGGTCACAGCCAGCAGCGCGATGAGCCATGCCGCGAGACCGAAACACCAACGCCAGGTCAACTCGGCGGCCAGCAGCAAAGGCTCCTCGCGTAAAGCGGCGAAGCCTTCGCGAAAGGGCGAGCGCTGATGGGCGGGCGACATGGGTAGAGGATAGCCTGTTCCCACCCTATCGCCAAAAAAAGGGTGATAAGGTGGGGCACCAACATCTTCATCATTTCGAGGGAGCCGTGAGTGCTTGCGCGAGTTCCTTGACGCTGTCCACCAAGATGTCAGGGTGGGTCCGCTCCAATGTGTGCGGGGCGAAGCCGTAAGTGACACCGACGCTCCAGAGGTTCGCATTGCGAGCAGTGAGAACGTCCACTGCGGAGTCGCCAACCATAACGGTCTCTTCCGGCGTGGCACCAGCTTCCGTCATAAGCATCTGTGCGCCGAAGGGATCGGGCTTTTTCGTCTCGAAACTGTTGCCGCCGTATGTTTGAAAGAAGTACTGCGACAGGCTGAGTCCGGCAAGGATGTCGCGCGAGGCCCGTACCGGCTTGTTGGTCAGGACAGCCAGCTTACGGTGCAGGCCATCTAATTCTCGGACCTGCCGCAGTGCCTCAGGAATCCCGGCATAAGGCTGCGTGGTGTCGAGCTTATGCTCGCGGTAGTGGTGTAAGAAGAAGTTCAGCGCCTCCTGCACGATGCTGGCGTGTGCCGGATCGCCCAGAGCTCGGCGAATAAGCATGGGTGCGCCGTCACCGATGTAGGTGTCGATGACCTCGAGCGGCAACTCTTTACGTCCGAAGTGGCGCAACATGGCATTGACCGAGGCAGCCAGGTCTCTCTCCGAGTCGATCAGAGTGCCATCAAGATCAAATAAAACGAGCTTTAGTTTGTTGAGCGGAATGGGGCGAAAAGTGCGTATCATGGCACGTCCAGTATAGAGAGGCTGAATCGACTGGTGTTGTGACAGCCAGTCCCCGCTCCCGCCCGGCCGGACAAAAGCAGGCGGTTAGAACGGAGCACTCCGTGCGGACAATTTGGGATTTACAATAAGAAAGTTTGCGCCGTGTGGGGCCCCTGAGTATACGCCCGAGGTTATGGATGGCAACCACCAAAACTGAGCCAAAGATTACTGCCGCTGTGCCGGTCGAGCCCCAGGAGAAATACTGCGGGCTCACGCCCCAGCACCTCATCGAGATTTACCGGCTGATGTATCAGTCGCGAAAGATCGATGACCGCGAAATCATGCTCAAGCGGCAGCAGAAGATTTTCTTCCAAATCTCAGGAGCTGGGCACGAGGCGCTGCTAGTGGCGGCGGGCATTCTGCTGCGACCTGGCTATGACTGGTTTTACCCCTACTATCGCGACCGGGGTTTATGCCTGGCGCTGGGCTATACGCCGCTCGAGATGCTGCTGCAGGCGGTGGGAGCGGCGGACGATGTTGCTTCGGGCGGCCGGCAGATGCCGTCGCACTGGAGCCACCCCAAGCTGAACATCGTTACCGGTTCGTCTCCGACCGGGACACAGTTCCTTCAGGCAGTAGGCTGCGCTGAGGCAAGCCGCTACTTCAACCATCATCCTGGAGCGGCGACGAAGGTAGAGGGCGATTACCGGCAATTCAAAGACGTAAATTTCCACGGCGACGAAGTGGTGTATGTGTCTTGCGGCGATGGCACTACCAGCCAAGGCGAGTTCTGGGAGTCGCTGAACTCGGCGTCAAACCTGAAGCTGCCGATGCTGTTCGTGGTTGAAGACAACGAATACGCGATATCGGTTCCTGTGGAGGTAAACACCGCCGGCGGCAATATCAGCAAGTTGGTGCAGGACTTTCCGAATTTCCATTTTGCCGAGGTAGATGGAACCGACGTGCTTGCCAGCTATGCCATCTTCAAAACCGCAATCGAGTATGTCCGCGGCGGCCACGGACCGGCGTTCGTACATGGGCACGTGATACGCCCGTATTCGCACTCGCTTTCGGACGACGAGAAGCTGTACCGGCCCGAGGCTGAACGCAAGCTCGAAATTGAGCGCGACCCGATCACGCGCTTTCGCAAGTTCCTGCTGAGCGAAGGCATCATCGACGAGGCCAAGCTCAACGAAATGGCGCTCGACCTCACCGACCAGGTGCAGGACGCAGCCGACAAGGCAGTTGCAGCGCCGTTTCCTAAACCCGACACGTACATGCAGTACCTGTACTCGCCCAAGCTCGATCCCACATCGCCAAAATTCGAGACCGAGCCCATCCGGCCTTCACTGCCCAACCGGTCCGCTGGCGGGGAAAAGACCATGGCCGACCTCATCAATGCCTGCCTGAAAGACGAGATGAAGCGCGACCAGCGCATCGTTATCTTCGGCGAGGATGTGGCCGATTGCAGTCGCGAAGAATATCTGCGCGAAAAGCAGGTGAAGGGCAAGGGTGGGGTCTTCAAGCTGACTACCGGCTTGCAGAGCGCTTTCGGCGCTGACCGCGTATTCAACTCGCCGCTGGCGGAGGCCAGCATTGTCGGAAGGGCGACCGGAATGGCTACTCGAGGCCTTAAGCCGGTGGTTGAAATCCAGTTCTTCGACTACATCTGGCCCGCGATGCACCAGTTGCGCAACGAGCTGCCGACGATCCGTTGGAGATCGAATAATGGTTTTTCGTGCCCGGCGGTAATTCGTGTGGCCATCGGCGGGTACCTGACAGGCGGCGCAATCTATCACTCGCAGTGTGGCGAAAGCATCTTTACACACACGCCGGGAATGCGCGTGGTGTTCCCGTCCAACGCGCTCGACGCCAACGGGCTGCTGCGCACGGCGATTCGCTGCGACGATCCGGTGATGTTCCTGGAGCATAAGCGGCTCTATCGTGAGACCTTCGGGCGCGCGCCTTATCCCGGGCCGGATTACATGATTCCGTTCGGCAAGGCCAAGGTAGTGCGTGCTGGGCACGACATCACAGTGATCACATACGGGGCACTGGTACCGCGGGCCTTGCAAGCCGCGCAACGCATGGAGCGCGAACACAACGCCAGCGTCGAGCTCATCGACCTGCGCACCCTGAACCCGTACGACTGGGAGGCCATCGCGAACTCGGTGTCCAAGACCCACCGCGTACTGGTGGCTCATGAAGACACGCTAAGCTGGGGTTATGGTGCAGAAATCGCTGCGCGCATTGCGGGAGATCTGTTCGACGAGCTAGATGCTCCGGTGAAGCGCGTAGCCGCAAAGGACACGTTTGTCGCCTATCAGCCGCAAGTCGAGGACGAGATTCTGCCGCAGGTAAATGACGTGTATAAAGCACTGGTGGAGCTGGCAGGCTACTAGATCTTCTTTCCTTCCGGCGGCAGAATGACCGGCTCACCCGGAGCGTGCATTTGCCGTGTCACGAAGTACACTGCGGCTGTCCATGTGGGAAACAGGTCGGCACCTGGAAGTGCTTCGATTAAGAGAGTCGGCAGGAAAGCCCAGTGCCAGCCAAGGAGCCGGACGAGCGTTACTGCGACCACTGCGTCGAGGATGGTATCGACTGGAGATAAAGCACCCTCCACAAACAAAGGCAACACGGCGAGCTGCACGGCGTCTGCGCCTAGAGCGATCAGCCAGGCCAGGCGTTCCTCAGGAGACTTCATCGAGCGGAGAAAATCACGCCACATGAGTGCAATTCTATGCCGCGAGAGATTTAGCCGCTACCTTGCTCTTTCTTTTGCGGCTGCTGCAGCGAAGCCCACTTGGTGTTTTCCTGGGAGCCGATAGTTTCGGCCCGTTCCGTCAGCAGCACATGCGGATTGGCTGCAGTGGCGTAGACTCCGGCGCCGGCAATATAGGCGAACTTCTCGCGTTTCAGAGCCTCGCAAGTAGCGCGATAGGTGATCCAGTTCTGCTGATACTGCTGTAGCTGCAGGACACCTTCAAGGATGGTGATGAGAACACCGAGCAGCGCGGTGACGGTTCCTACGACGGTGGCAAAGCGCAAATTGGTGAAGGGGAAGAGTAGGTTCGGATCGGAGAAGTGTAACGCCGAAAAAAAAGGAATAAATGCGGCCGCAACAATTTCAAGCAGCTTGATGCGCTTATATTTTTTCTGGTAGATGCCACTTTTCGTGTCGTACCAATTGATCTGCTCTTCGATGCGACCGATGTTCGGATCATCTTTGACATCCCACGGGTTGACTATGCCGCTCATGGGTGCTCATTGTACGGTTTCCAAAAACGGAAACAAGCGAAATTGTCGCAGCGCTCCTACCAGAAAGCGCTGGAGCTGGCACAAACGGTCGCGCCGGATTTCCAACTCGCTGGGTGTAAGACGATTAACGCAAACTTGCTGCCCTTAAACAGCAGTCTCGCGAAAAGATAACGACAATTCTTAACAATTTTGCGGGTACGTGCGGTTGCAATCGACGAGTCAGAATGCTATTGTCTCCACACACTGGAAAGGAGGTTGATCCAAAAATTTATGAAATGTGACGGTCATAGTAGCATCTCAAGTGAGGTGGCTGAGGCTTAGGGCTTCCGCTCTAGATCTCGCATCACTCGAAACGCTGTCGAGTTGATTCGCTGGGGCCACGAGAGTGGACAGCCTCAAGCCAATCCCAACAGCTGACCGGAAAGACCCGCCAAGCGCGATCGCGCGGCGGGTCTTTTCTATCTACACGACTGCACAACATCTTGTGCATGTTTTCCACAACGTCCACAGCCTGCAGTACAGTCTTATCATCTTGACTTTTAAGGTATTTCCCGTATATCGTGCAGCCTCGCGCCCTAGTAGATTGCGCGAGCGCGAGCTGCATTTCAATCGAGCTGGCAGGCGCGCATGCGACCGTTTGGCGCCGGAGGATACGGCATGGCCCGTCCCTATTGGTCGGGAAACATTCAGATCTCGCTGGTCTCGTTTGGGGTTCAGCTTTATACCGCTACCGAGTCCAAGAGCCAAGTCTCTTTTCGCGAAATCGATCGCCGCACCCATGAACGCGTCCATCATCGCCTTGTAAACGAGAGCGAGCAACCAGTGGACCGATCCGATATCGTGAAGGGCTACGAGTACAGCAAAGGCGAATACGTCATCATTGATCCTGAGGAACTGAAACAGGTCCGCATTCCCACCAAGAAGACGATTCCCATAACCAAGTTCGTCGATCCAAAATCGATCGATCTCTCCTACTTCGAGAAGCCCTACTTTGTTATGCCAGAAGATGACCAGCAAGCGCAAATCTACGCCGTCATTCGCGAAGCCATGGCTGAGACGAACAGAGCTGGATTGGGCGAGATTGCCTTCAGCGGACGCGAACACTTGGTTGCCTTGATACCATTCGACGGCAACGGCTCCAAGGGCATGATGCTCTACGCGCTGCGCTATGCCGAAGAGCTTCGGGACGCCGGAAAGCTCTTCGGCGAAATTAAGAACGGGAAAATCGAATCCGATCAGCTTGATCTGGCTAAAGAACTGATTCGCCGCAACACAGCGAAGTTCAATCCCGAGGAGTTCAAAGACGACTACGAAGCGGCTCTGCGCGAATTGATCGACGCCAAGATGCACCATCGCGAGCTGCCGCCAGAAGCTCCTACACGTAAGGGCAAGGTGATCAGCCTGACCGAAGCTTTACGCCAGAGCTTGGGAGAAAAGAAGCCGAGCATCAGCGAGAAAAAGCCACCCAAGAGCGCTATCGCGACTGGCAAGACGGCAGCGAAGAAGGTGGCCGCGGGTCGAGGCAGCCGGCGCTAAGGGCAGCACGTGATGGAAATTGCGAAGTCGGACCGTTTGGCTCCGGCTCCTCGATGGCTCTCTTGTTTCGACTTGTCCATCGCCGTGGTAAGCACCAGTAACGAAGAGCGAAAGGCGAGGATTACACAGACCATCCCCGCACCTCGGTTTTACCCAGACGAAGCCATCAGTAAAATGATCTAAACGGTTATGGCTTAAATGCGGGATCAGACACGGCATCGGGCCGGGGTTTCCATCCTAGAGAATAGTATTGGCCGCGATCACGCGCCCAAGGATCAAACGCGTTGACTACGTGCTGTAGCTCGGTAGTCAGTTCCGGAATATTCCGCATCAGCACGCGCTTGAGGGGCGAAACAGGCTGCCTATGGCCGTTCGGTTCTCCTTCCTCCATCATCTGCGGCCCCGGCCCGTTATGAGTGACCCAGTCAACACCGAGCTGGGTGTAGAACTCGGGTCGGAAGCTAGAGGTAAAGAACCGGTCGCTATATAGCCGGCGCGACGCATTCAGAATGAATACGACAAACTGCGTTTCGGAGATGGCAAAGCCATGAGGGCGCGTGTTTTCGCCCAGCCAGCCGACCACAGTGTCCACATCTTCGATGTTGTCAACGATCGATCCATTGGGGTGCCCCAAACAGTCGTTGATCGGCGTACCGTCGGGGTTCCGTTGTGCGTCAGTGATGATCTTCGATGAATCGCAAATGTGGGTGCCATAGATCTCGCGTATCTGGGCAACCGTCTCCATCTGCTGCCTGCGGGCAGGCGAGTCGGCGGGCAGTGTCTCATCTACAAAATCGTCATAACTCGTCAACTGGCGCAGGCCGTATTGGCGCCGGAACTCATTGAAACGCGGCACACCGTGCTCCCGGTCACGAATCAGGTCGAGCGCTGCGACATCAATCTGCTGTGTCGGCGTATCCAGCCGCGGCAGACGAATGTTCTGCAGGAATTGCGGATCATTGTGCAGCGTGAGCAGGCCCAGGCGCTGGCGGCCCATGCTTAGACCCCAGTTGGCGAGCCCACGCGAGCGCATGGCATCCGTTGCCTTGCCTTCAAAGGTTTGGACCACCGGGACTTTCTCAACGATCTGGTTGGGATCTTTGCTAACGTCACGGTACTCGATCAGATCGGGAACGAGCGGGTGGAGACGATAAACCGTGACGAACTCTTCGGGGAAGTTGAAGGGCGACCCGAAGAGATTTATGCCCCCATTGACATCGTTAGGGTTGGTGATGTCGTAGTGGGAAACCGTACTGCCGAGGCCGAAGATGCCTGGGCCGGAGGTGAATACTGAGTACCACTGAGTTTCTTTCTTGCCATTCTTGGAGGTGGCGAGACCGTGGGCCATAACATCGGAGAGTGCCTTGGGAACGTCGGGATCGTCCGGGCCCAGAAATCCATTCCAGTTCGCGTTCGTACCTTTGTAGAGCGGCTCATTATAAAGAAGCTGCGGCGTCCATTCGATGGTGTGGATTTTAGCGATTTCGGCGGCCACCACAAGCCGGGCTACGTTAAAGAGTTCGTCTGGGGTGACGTCCTTGTTGCGAATCACGCGCTTGGGGTCGGAGGGGTTGCGCAGGCCGCTATCCGCGTTTGGATTTTGCGCCGTCTGCCTGCGGAATTCATCAACGAACGAATTGTGCTCGCGGGCAAACAGGTTGTGCAGGAAACTCAACCCGATGGACCAGTTATCCGGAAATGCCACCGACTCCTGTCCATTCCACTGCGGCTGGACAGGGTCGGTGGGCAGCAAAATCGGCAAATAACCGGGACCCGACTTTCCCGGAACCAGTTCCAGCAGCATCTTTGCTGGATCTTGGGGATCGTGTTTGACGCGCTTGAGCGAGGTCTCATCATAGCCATAAAGCTGTGAGGCATCCCACCATGCCGTATTGTTGTTGGCAAAAGTCTTCGGTGCGCGCGTTAGGTAGGCACGCCCGCCAGAGGTAAATTGCCCCGGCGGCGAATCGCTCAGCACGTAGGTTTTGTCCACCTCATCACCTGGACGGCATCCAAGCTTCTGTATCTCGTCCGGGGTGAGGGAGGTCTGAACGTTGTTCACCAACTTGTTCCTGCATCCTACCTCCATGTATCCGCCGGGAGCGTTATGCCCCTCATCCATGTGAGAAAACCAATCATGGGTCATGAATTGGATCCAATAGGCGGCGAGCACGTTAAAGAACGGTGCCTTTTGGTAGTCGCAGTTGGCATCAAGAGAGTTATCGGGCAGCCCAAAGCCGGCATTGCATGAGGCTGGATTCGACTGAAGGCGGGTGAACAGCTTACGGCTGATTACCTGTGGGTCGGGAGTTAACAACCCTATACGGCCGCCGTGACGGTTTTGGGTAAGGGCCGTCTGCCCAACGTCAGGAAACGTAGTCTCAAATTCCACGTTGCGTGCAAACGGCATGCCCGCCGAGCCCATCAATGGATTGCGAACGTCGTTGCAGATCCCCGTAAGAGTGCGGGCGCGAATCAGGTCACCCTTGCACACCTGCTCTTTGTCGCCGCCGACAGCCAGGTAGTAAGGATTGTCTTTGGGCAGGCGCATCTCTGGCCAGGTCTTCACCGCAGGTCCGTTAACGCCGCCGCTACCGCTAATGTAGGTTTGGTAGGTACCGGAATTATCGAAGAGATTGAACTTAATCAGCTCGACCCGCTGGTATTCGAGATCCAGCAGCGCACCTGTCACTCCACGCAGTTGCGCTCCTTTCACCGAAAGAAAACCTGTCGGTAGAGAAGATGAATCCCCAGCTCCCCAATAACGCGACCAGTCCACCCATGGCGTCGTGCGAAATTGAACAGCGTACTGGCCTCCGCGGCAACGGGCTGTAGGCTCGGCCACCTTGCCCTCAAATCGCTGATCCCGCATGTTCGAGACCTGAAGAAAGCCTCCAAGTACCATTTGAGCACAGGCCCGCAATTCGGCAGCTTCCTCCTTCTTCGGATTTGGCTCCTGGTTAGCAGAACTGACCGCGGACGCTTTATCGCGGGTCTGGCTGATGGACGGCAGCGGGAGGAGCAATATTCCGAACAGGAGAACGGAGAGGAGAGTTTTCATGACCACGACGCACTTCCCGTACAAGCAAATTCCAGATCAAACTTTCTGATCCCTTAGCTTTTTCAGAACCTCATTCCCACCTTATGGCATTGGGTTCTCTATGACCGACGCCCACTAATTCGACGTCGCCGGAATCCGAGAGCTCACCGACGGAATGGGCATTCTGTTTCCTGTCCATCGTGAGACCGGCCCAACCGGCCTACTCGCGGCCACACGTTAGGTCCTCGGCGTGCGCCACCCCGTCTGCTCAGCGGATAAACAATCCGCTGCGTCCTAGAATCTCAAAGGCGCGCTTTTCTCTAGCCGTTTATTCTTCATAATTTACAACCACTCAGCGTAGGTGCTCCGGTTCGTGAATCTGCATCCGCTGCCCTTGATTGTCTGCGATAACGTATTTGGCCTACGAAGAACTGTGAAGAAAACACTATGGTTCGTTGCGGTGCTATTTCTGCTGTCCGTTTCAGCCTTCTCTAAAGCAGTCTTATCTTAAGTATCCACCCAGATTTTGGATTCGAGAAGACACAATAGATGAGCGCGGAGACAAAGTCTTTCGATAGGAACGGATCGCGTGTGAAGTATCCACAGAGGCGGCTCCCTTCAAACGGCTGTATCGGACGCGCCCAGCACTCAGCCAGCCCCTGCACGCTTGACCGTGCAGCGCATCCGATACAGCGCTAACGTTTCTCGCCAACTTTTCTTTGCCCCTATCCCGTGTACCGAGCCTAAATGGGAATTGCATCCATCGGGGAACAGCGAGGTGGGTACCACCGGTCTGGCTCGAACGTCGAATTTTAAAGTCGCGAAGGTGGGTACCGCTCCACCCCAAAAAGTGAGCTATGCCTGCTCGGTACTGCGCAGTGAATGAAACCACCCTTAAGAATCGTTCGGTTGATGGCGCGCATTCTGGCTCTCATTGACGCAGGTGGAGCGGTAGAAATTTCTTGTGCTGTGCCGATCCATGTTGCAGAATTCCGACACTCAGTTTTCTCGTAGGAGGACACATGCGGGCTTCTCTCCGCCGATGCGATGGTGTGCTTGTACTGCTGTTCCTGGTTTGTTTGCTTTTGCCAATTGAGGGAATGGCTGCACCAGACGTTCACGCCGCAACGCCAGCCGGCACAACGCGCACATACTACATCGCTGCCGAAGAGATTGAATGGAATTACATTCCTGACGGCAAGGACATGATGATGACCCGTACCTTCGATTCGTATGCGCGTGTGTTTACAGAGCATGCAGCCGACCGCATCGGCTGCACGTATCACAAGGCGGTTTTCCGCGAGTACACAGACGACACATTTCGAACTCTGAAGCCACGGCCCTCGGAGCTGGAACACATGGGCCTGCTCGGCCCGGTTATTCGAGCCGAGGTCGGCGACACAATCAAGGTTGTGTTCCGCAACAAAGCCAGCTTCCCATTCAGCTTGCACCCGCACGGCGTGGCCTATACGCGTGATTCAGAAGGTGCGATGTACGGCGACGGGATGGATCATCCAGAAGCGGATGGCCTGGTCCCGCCCGGCAAAACGCACGTGTACACCTGGGTCGCGCGCGAACAAGCCGGACCGGGCCCGCAGGATGGCAGTTCAGTGGTGTGGATCTACCACTCGCATAATTACGAGCCGAAAGACGTGAATGCCGGGCTCATCGGGCCCATTGTAATCACCCGACGCGGGATGGGCCGCCCTGACGGTTCTCCGAAGGACATTGATCACGAGTTCTTCGCCCTTTTCATGATCGTGGACGAAAACCAGAGCCACTATTTCGATCAGAATGTCCGTGCCCATGTCCCCGATCCTGTCAAGCTTAACCGTCTCGAACTCGTACCGGCGGACCCGGATGGCAATGCCGATCTGCCCCTCGGGCATGGCTTCGCAATGAGCAATCTCAAATACACCATCAACGGTTACATGTACAGCAACGGTCCCATCATGACCATGCGCAAGGGCCAGCACGTGCGTTGGTACGTGATGACCATGGGCATGGGGTTTAATTTTCATACTCCGCACTGGCATGGAAACCTGGTGAGCGTTCGTGGTCAATATATGGACGTAATCCCCACCATCGGGCCTGCTCAGTTCGTGACTGCTGACATGGTTCCAGATATGGCCGGCACGTGGATGTTCCATTGTCACGTGGACGACCACATGAAGGGCGGCATGCAAACCATGTACAGGGTGCTCGATTCCGACGTAGAGAAGACAGCGTTGGCGAGTGGTGAAAGCGCAGGCCAGACACACCAGTAGATCAGGTGATTGGCGGGGCACATATGACGGTGAGTTACGACGCGGCCAAACCATCCGATTCTGATGAGGTCATTAGCTTGCTCGCCATCGTTCGATTCCAGCGGAGCAGTATCCAAACATTTGCATCCGCTTGCGAGGCACACCAGCGCTACTTGAGGATTTGATTCACAACCGTTCGCGAGAACTCCCTGACTACCAAGCCACAAGGCAAGTGGTTGGGGCAAGAACGTGCCGGACTCTTGCCGGATCTCGATCCCTTATATATGGCGAGATAAGATGACGATCTAAACGGACGAACGGTTCTGAACGGCATTTGATTTGAGGAACAGCAAGACAACCAATGCGAACCAATGCGCACCCTTTGGAAGGGATCCTAGGCCAGTGCCTTGAAGCACGTTTTCGGCTGCCCCTTGCTCTACAACTGACATGATCAAACCCTCAACCAAGCTTTCAAAACCCATAACCCGACGCGTCCGCCGCTAACGCCAGCTGCTTCCTTCAAGCCTCCCTATCGCAAGTGCGTTGACACCAAAACCGTGCTCCCTAGGAATTTACGCAATGGCGCACTTGTCGATAGGGCACTAAGATCTTGCGTCAATCCCTACGGCTTCTTCTGCTGGTTCTGCGCAAGAGCTTTTAGCGATTGGTCAATCGCCTCCCGAAATTGGGCGACTGCGGGAACCGAGGGTGAGCTCAGAGCGTCTTTGGCGGTGTAGCGCCAGACCGCAGGACTGTCGAGCGGATAGTCAGCTCGTCCGCGATAGAGTGCAAACATGTCCTCGGATGGTCCGGCTTCGATCTGAGGAAGAGGGCCGGGTGGCGGCGTATTGGCTGTCACTGGGGCAGGCCCATGCTCGCTGCCGACTCGAATGCCGGAGTCGATCGGTTCCACGATCACTGGACTTTCGTTCGGGATGCCGCCGATTGTGGGAGTTACGACCTTACCGTAACCTCGCCTGACAGAGATGACTGGATCAGCCGTCAGCGGATCGAGAACTACCGAGAAACGTCCCCAGTTCATGAGCGCTTTTTCTACGTCCTCTTGCGCTGTTCGATTCTCGTTGGGGTTCGATGTCGAACGACCAGCATCCGGATCAATCACAACAGCCACAGTCCGAGCATCAAGCACATAGGCTGGCAGAATCTCTTTCTTGTCCTTCGCGGGTGCGAACGGAATCACAATGAGGAACAGTGGGATGAGTGCAGACGAGCGACGTGCCATAATTCCCTCTTGCTGCAGGTCAACTCCGGCTAAAATTATGAGCTGCCGTTTGTGAAGCTGTCAAAGCCCATTACACCGCCAATCCCGAAGAGCTGGAAGCCAGACCGGGTCGTGAGTGTAACAGGGGATATTACGCCAACATCCCGCTAACAAAACGCGAACGTCCGTGCCTTCATTGACATGCCTCACTTCCAGTCCGACTTGCCGATAGTCACACAAAAAGTTTCTTCTTCATCGTGCAAAATCTCCCTTGAATGCTTCGACATGGCTAATTACCCGGGCCAGATCTTGATCATCACGGATTTCTCCTGGTCTGCCCTGGGCGGAGTCGCTGGCGTTAACTGCCCTTTTAACTTTGACATCAACAACTCACTCCTTTACATCCAGAGTGCCCTGACAAATTATGCGTTTGTTGCCCAGAACGAAACGCACCCTGACCACCGGTCTGAAGATGACTGTGGCGCCGAATTTTCTGATAGGTGGTTCCTGCACATCGATGATCGATGTCCATCTCCAGGGTTATCTACTGCCAAATCAGTAACACTGGTGGGTGGCCGACCAGAGAATTCTCAAGTTCCGAATGTGCGGATGCCCCATACGAGCGTCGTTTGCTGGTGGTGGGGCTTTCTCTTCTTAGCGGAATCGCGCCGGAGGAAACAAGAAAGAGGCAACCGTAGCCGCCGCCACATCGAAAATCAGTTCTGGCTAGTGGCAGAACATGGCATGAAAGCTGGATACGTGCGCAATATGGAAAGCAATCCCCGCGTGCGATTGGGATTGCGCGACGGGCTGAGGACTCGTTGGCACACGGGTACTGCTTATCTGCTTAGGGACGATGATCCACGTGAGCGCCAATGCTGGCTAGCGAGTCAGCTGCCGAGCAGCACGGCGAATGCAGGGCAGTGCAGCTCTTGGAACAGAACTCCTCACCCTTCGGATTGATTTGGATGGATGATGCACAATCTCACCTTCTAGCCACGA
>Ga0209465_10000024_pt1 | contig 62602 bp, 58 predicted proteins | sample PanSoiPlot1MoBio_FD_188321 | JGI IMG/M metagenome (GOLD analysis project Ga0209465, IMG submission 188321) | Tropical forest soil microbial communities from Panama analyzed to predict greenhouse gas emissions - Panama Soil Plot 1 MoBio (SPAdes)... | ecosystem: Environmental > Terrestrial > Soil...
ACTCGTTTCCATCCCGTTCGCATGGCTGGTTTGGTACGTCGGGCCTCAGATGGAAATGGTAAGGCCAGTGCTGGCAAGTATTAGCGATCCGGCTCTAAGGGCGGCTTTGCAAGAGGCTCATGCAGAGCGGCTGGGACTTTGGGTCGCTGTTTGGCCGGTAACACTCCTGGTTCTGAGTCAGATCCTTGAATGGAAAATGCAGGAATAAGAAACCACCTTCGCTGTTGCCAACAAAGTTGGTTTTCGATTGAAGGTTTTAAACGGGCCGTACGAAGGCTGGGGCGGCCCCCAAAATTCGCTTGCCCAGCCAGGCACGCAACTCCACTCGCCAATTTGCATCTGCTCTCAAGCGCGAGCTTGGCCCGACCCATCAGGCTGTCAAAATCATCATGAAGTGGACCGGCGCGGGCGAGAGGACCGTCAAGAACTGGCTTGCGGGGGACAGTGGCCCGAGTGGTCAGCACCTGGTCGAACTGATCCGGAATTCCGATAACGTGCTACAGGTAGTTCTGACGATGGCCGGACGCCGTCAGACAAGTGCGGTGCAACACCTCGGAGATCTCAGAAATTACCTCAGCCAAACATTGGAGAGCATCGATCAGCTCATCGCAGACTGACGACGCCAAAGTCGGAGCCCAATCAAGGGGTCATGTGATCGGATAAATTCCCTGTTCCGAAAATTTATTCCCTGTTTTCTCCCGGGAAATTCCCTGTTCCGATGTGCAGGGAAACTCGTCGAATGTCCCCCAATTCTCAGGCTCATTTTGGCGATAAGAATAACGCGACTGGTCAGTCCTGATAAATTTCCCTGTATTTTTCCCTGTTAGCAGGGAATATGGGCTAGAGACCGGTTCGCGCTGGACTACGTCGCCAGCCAACCAGTCTGTACCGACAAGTCACTCGGCATATTCTCGCGAAAATGCCCGCCATTGGCGGGCATTTTGATTCGGGCGCACTGTCTCTGCGTTCCGAACTCGGCCTCTCTTGCCAGCATTGGACCGAAAATCTCTGGGTCAAGTCGTCATTATTCCCGTTTTTGAGAGAATTTTGTTGGAGAATTGGTTCGATCCGAAATGCGAGGGAGAGCTATCGACCCTTTAGTGAGATTCATGTCCGGTTATGACCCCCCAGGTTGCGCCGATCCATGTCCGCTTTCGGGCGTAAAGCGGACATCACGCGGACATGAGCTGATGTCTGCTTTTGACCCAAAGCGGAAATGAGGGGCCCGTGCTTCGATTTTCACTTTGAAACCCTCGGCGCGAGGGCAAAAGTCCGTGAGATGCCGGTACTCCATCGGGCTAGTCTATGGCGCGTTGATGTGCGAGCCGCGTCAGCCAATCTGCATTGCATTATCAGAACGGGTTCCAAGTAGGAGCTTCGGTGAACTTCAGGTAGCCGATGTTGGCTCCGAGTCGCAGGCCGATCCCTGAGCGGATGGGAACCAAAACGATATTGTTTGCGGTAAGCGCCGTCATACCGAAGCCACCGACGAGGTAGGCCGAGCCGTTGATGCCGCCGAAGCGGTCAAAAATCGCTCCGGTCTGTGGCAGGCTGTAGACGAGCATCATCGTCCGCGCACCGTCAGCACCGGCGTCAAACCCGACGCTCGGTCCTTCCCAGAACACGCGCACATCACCGGCATTTCTCGTGTATAGCGTGCCGTCGCCATAGCGAAGGCCGCCGATAAAGGCACCGCTCGCCTCTTCACCAAGAATATAGCCGTTCGGCAGGCCCCACTTGCTCACCGCTTTCTCGACAACCATGGCGAGGCCGTGTGACACGCTGCCGAAAAAATGGTGTCCGGCGTCGATTATTTCGTTGGACGAGTACTGGTTTGCGGTCGGCGCCGGTTGTGAAGGCGCGACCCCGTAGGGTGGTGGTTGAGGCGGAATAGTCCCAGTAGTCGTCTGGGCCATGACAGACGTGGACGCGACGACAGCCATCACGCCGGCGATAGCTGCGGCGCGCAAGCAGACAATCATGGCAGGCTCCCGTTTGCCAGCGATACAGTACAACGTCACGAAGCCGACCCTCTTTATCGTCTTGGAATGAAAGAATGGTGAAAACGACGTCCGCGATGAAAGCGCGAACATCGCATGCTGCCAGAGCTACTCAAACTAACGTCGCTTCTCTTGAGCGGGACCGAGTAAGAGAAATTAAACCCTAATCTCGAAGTGCAGTGGAGCTACTTCACGGCATGTGCTTCCTGGTTTGCCCGAGCTGTTGCCAGCGAATCAACGGAAGTGGTGCGTGAAGAAACGAGCGATCGCTCTGACACTGTTTGCTTGCTTGGTCTCCTCTCCGGTCTACGCCAAGGCGTTTGTCGGCGTGTTATGGCCCATGTACGGACCGACGTTTGCCCCTGGACTCGTTGAATTGGTTGCCGAACTCAGAATGATGCCGGATGTCGAAGTCCGCACCTATCTGCATCAATCATGGCCGTCTCTGGTGGAGGACATCGACCGCCAGCCGCCAGGAACGCGTACCGTTGTCGTCGGCTATAGCCTGGGTGCGAATAGTTCAGTCTTCGTCGCCAACAAAGCTAAATACGTGGATTTGATCATTGCGCTGCAGCCCTCGATGTTTAGTTGGAATCCGAGCGTTACGGGCAATGTGGGACGAATGGTCGAGATATATAATCCAAATCGATGGATGACTTTTGGCGGGATGGGCTCAAATAAATTAGTAGGACCAAATATCGAGTACATTGCCAACAATGACTCGCACCCGGGAGCGCAATTCAATCCGGTCTTTCGCAATTTAGTGAAAACTGAAGTTGCTAAGCTTTCCACCGAGGATGAGCCTCCCATCGAAAATCGTATGGAAGCTGAAGCGCAATGCGACTCATGTAAGGCATTGTACTAGTTCGCCCCGCCTTAGGTACGCCGCGCTTCCGTCCGGGCGACGAATATCGCCAAGCTGCCAGGGCTGCTCCGGCATTAACTATTCCTTTAGCTTTTTAGGGCGCTAAGCGGGGTATCGTAATGGTTTTGCTTCAGTCGGGACGGTGAAGTCTCCCCAATCATGTTTGTCATGACAAAAGGAGGGTGCCATGAAAGCACTCGCTCTACTGACGGCAGTGGCGGTGACTCTCTTTAGCGCCGCGGCCTCTGCACAAACCTACGGAGCACCGTACGGCAAGGGCAAAGCTCCGCCGCCGCCGGTTGTTACCAAAGGCTAGGCGAGCTTCAAATCTTCTGGCTACTTTTCGTCAAGGAGGCGTTCTGGCCGGAAAAATTGCGCGGCGAAAAAGTTGCGGATCTGCCAATTGAAAGACCGACCAAGTTCGAATCTGTACTGAACCTTAAGACGGCCAACATATTGGGTATCAACATTCCCCAGTCCGTCCTACTGCGCGCCGATGAGGTGATAGAATAGTCGAACCGGATGTCCGCTTATGGCACAAAGCGGACATTCCGACACGCTCAACCAATGTTCGCTTTCGGGGGTAAAGCGACATCAGCCACGTTGGGGTGACCCAATGCACCAAGCCGTCAATACATTGCAAAGAGCGGTCGAAGCCGAGGCTCACGAATAAAGATGGGCTATGGTGGCTGTGTCGGATTACACTTTTACCGCCGTCGCCCGACCTGAACCCTTCGGTGTTGCATTTTCGACAGCAAAAATTTCGCCAAAGGTAAGGCTCCATTTCCGCAGCTTGAAGGGCTAACGAAAGGCTAAAGAAACATTAGGAATTAGAGCGCTACGCTCAGGGTGCAGGAGCAACGTGCTTGCGTCCGGCGCAGGGTTCTGGGGGACCGTAATGCAAAGATACTCATCAGCGTTGCTTGCCGCTGCGGCTGTTGTTCTTGCTGCAAGCCAATTTGCATCGGCAGCGGATCTAGGGAGGAGAGCGCCGCCCCCAGCGCCAGCTTATGTGCAGCCTGCGCCACCGCCCTATCTTTGGACCGGATGTTATGTCGGCGGCAACGTCGGTGGGGCTTGGTCGAATTTCGAAGTCACCGACGTTGCTACCGGTGGAACGGTGTCAACGAGCAATAGTGGCTTTGCTGGTGGCGGTCAGATCGGCTGTGATTACCAATGGAACGCGTGGGTCTTTGGCTTTCGCAATATGTTTGACGGGACAAGCCTGAGCAGCAGCAGGCCGTTCGCCGACACCAGTACACACTGGTTCGATACCCTGACGGCTCGCGGCGGCTACCTCGTGGCATCCAACGTTTTGCTATACGTGCAGGGTGGCGCGGCATGGACCAATACGAAGGTAACCTTTTTGGATGTAAATGGTGGGCAAGTTGGCGAGCTCACTAACGACCGCACCGGCTGGACCGTCGGTGGTGGAGTCGAATGGATGTTCGCGCCGCACTGGTCGGTGTTCGCCGAATACAATTTTATGGGATTCGGCACACGCAGCGATGCCTTCACAACGTGTGGTGTCGTCAATTGTGCTGTCCTCAGCGCCAGAGCGAATCTGCAAGATGCCGTAGTGGGGCTGAACTATAAATTTTAACGATAGCAGGTGTGCAGACTGCAAAGCCCGCAACAACGACGAATTAGCGTTGCGTCCAAACCCGGCCGAACAATAGGCTGATGGCGCTCACCGTCATCGACAACAGAATGAGAATGATGCCGAGTGCGAGCGCCAGACTGAGGTCACCTTTGCTGGTCTCGAGCGCGATGGCCGTCGTCATTGTGCGCGTATAGCCGCGGATATTGCCGCCAACGATGATGATGGCCCCGACTTCAGCGATGGCGCGGCCGAAGGCCGCGAGGAACGCCGTCAAAAGGCTGTCGCGCCCGATATTCATCAAAGGCAGTATCGTGCGCAGGCGAGATGCGCCATCGACCAGGAGCGGCTCGCCATAAGCATGCCAATGGCCGACTGCCGCTCGGTGAACGAGCGCAATCACAATCGGCAGGCCGAGGATGCACTGAGCCACGACCATAGCACCCGGCGTGAACAGGATTCCGAACATGCCGAGCGGCCCGGAGCGCGACAGCAACAAGTACACCGCAAGGCCCACGACGACAGGCGGCAAGCCGAGCAGCGCATTGACGATGACCACGAGCGCGCCGCGACCGGGGAAGCGATAAACCGCCAGTGCGGTGCCGAGGGGCGCGCCGATCGCAAATGCACAGGCGCTCGCGGTCAAGCTTACCGCCAGGGAAAGAAAGACGATGCCACGCAATTCGGCGTCAAGACTGCCAATCAGGGCAAAAGCGGTGTGGAATGCGACTGCGAAATCATTCATACCGCGCGTGTTTTAGGACGAAATTGTTTGCGGTTGAATTGTCATTTCAATCTGGATCTTGAGCCATTCGGCCGGCCGCCGCCGGGTTGCAATCAAATCAACGGAAATGCGGTACCGACTTAGCGCCAGACTTGACCGGCATAGCCTCAGGCTATGGATCTGCGTTTCCTTCGAATTCCATTTGCGATATAACGCTAGCGCGTTCTGACAGGGAGGATGGCATGAACGCGTTTATCACCGCCTGTCTTGCGACCATTGCGATTGCGGTGATTGGATTGGTCGTTCTCAATCATGTTCAGGAACCTGCGGACGAAGCGTTCGCGACATCTTATGCGCGGGTAGGTTAGGGCGCATTTACCGTCTGGATTTCGTTTTTGCCTTTAAGAACAAAACGGGATGGCCGAACGTCGGCCATCCCGTCTCTTTAGGACCTCAATTAGGCAGCTTAAGACCTCAATTAGGCTGCGCCGAGCTATTCAGCCGGTATTGCGCTAGCGGGCCTGCCCGTGCGCTCCGTCTCTTTCTCCAGCCATAGGCTGTGATGCTCCTTTGCCCAATTTACATCGACGGTACCTTCGCCCATCGCCTCGAATGCGCCTTCCATCCCGATCGTGCCGATATAGATGTGACCGAGCATAAAGGCGATGAACAACGCTGCCGTCACGCCGTGAACCATCTGTGCATTCTGCATGTTATCGATCGTGGTGCCGTAGAACGGAAACATCAACATATAGCCGGTAATAGCGACGAGGCCGCCGCCGATCACCACAACCCAATAGACCAGCTTTTGGCCGGCGTTGAAGCGGTCCGCCGCCGGATGCCTGTCGCCGACAATGCCGCCGCCTTGCTTGAGCCACTCGATATCGGTGCTGTTGGGAATGTTGCCAGCGATCCACATTAAGGCAATCAGAACGACGCCGATGGTGAACGGGAAGCTCAAATAATTGTGCGCGTATTTTGCCCATTCCGACCACGCCGTGAATTGCTCGGCGCCGAGCAGCGGGAGCAATAGAGGTCGGCCAAATGTGATGTTGAGGCCTGTAAATCCAAGGATGATGAAACAAACTGCGGTCATCCAATGCACGGCGCGTTCGAACCAGTTGAACCGTACGATCTTGCGCCCGGAAAAACCGCTTTCGAGCTTCACTGAGCCGCGCACCAGATAGAAAATCACGAGAACGGCCAGAAATCCGAGGATGGCGATGGCGGCGATCCAGCGCAGCGTGACATTGTGAAAGTACTGCCAGTCACGGCCGGCCGGATGCTCAAGGACGTAGGACTTCGTGTCAGGAATCGTGCCGAGACCCTGGATCGTCTTGAGCTTATCGAGGAGCTGCTTTTCCTGCACGGCACTTGCATTCGGGTCGACCTGCGCAAAAACCGGTGAACTTGCCGGCCCGATGATCACGATCAGAAGTCCGAACGCTGCGGCGATCATGCGGATCCGCGCGAAAAACCTCGCCATCCCACTTCTCCCTATGAAATCACGGTTTGTTGTCGGCCAGCGGCGCACGAGCGCGCCGCCGGCATAGCTGTCAGGTCGCGATCGTCTCGCCGTAAGCGGTCTGCCAGCCCCAGGCACCGGAGCCGTAGCCGCGTCTCGATACGCGTTCCTTGTAGATTTGCGCGATGACTTCGCCGTCTCCGGCGAGCAGGGACTTGGTCGAGCACATCTCGGCACAGAGCGGCAGTTTGCCCTCAGCGAGCCGGTTCGCGCCATACTTTTCATATTGCGCCTTGCTGCCGTCCGGCTCCGGTCCGCCAGCGCAATAGGTGCACTTGTCCATTTTGCCGCGCGAGCCGAAATTGCCGACTTTCGGGTATTGCGGTGCGCCGAACGGGCAGGCGTAGAAGCAGTAGCCGCAGCCGATGCACAGGTCCTTGCTGTGGAGCACGACCGCATCTGCCGTCGTGTAGAAGCAATTGGCCGGGCAAACCGCTGCACATGGTGCGTCGGTGCAGTGCATGCAGGCCATAGAGATCGAGCGTTCGCCCGGCTTACCGTCACTGAGCGTGACCACGCGGCGGCGATTTATGCCCCAGGGCACCTCGTGTTCGTTTTTACAGGCGGTGACGCAGGCGTTGCACTCGATGCAACGATCGGCGTCGCAGAGGAATTTCATTCGGGCCATAACCGCCTCCTTAAGCCGCTGTGATCTGACACAGGGTGACCTTCGGCTCCTGCATCCCGGTGGCGGGATCGTAGCCGTAGGTCGTTATCGTGTTGGCGCTCTCGCCGAGAACGACAGGGTCGGTGCCAGCGGGATAATTGGCCCGTAGATCCTGACCTGCGAACCAGCCGCCAAAATGGAAGGGCATCCAGGCAACGCCCTTGCCGACGCGTTCGGTCACAAGCGCAGCCACCTTCGCCTTCGAACCATTCTCAGCGCCGGTGACCCAGACGAGCGCCCCATCCTTGATGCCGCGTTCGGCGGCGTCGGCCGGATTGATCTCGACGAACATCGTCTGCTGCAGTTCGGCGAGCCACTTATTGGATCTGGTTTCTTCGCCGCCACCTTCGTATTCGACCAATCGGCCGGACGAGAGAATGAGCGGGAACTGCTTGGCAAGGCCTTTGTCGACTGTCGCTTTTTGCACGGTGAACCCGATATTCGGCAACCGGAACTGCTTCGCATCCGGCAAGGTCGGATACTTGGAGACAAGCTCGACCCGCGGCGTGTAGATCGGTTCGCGGTGAACCGGGATCGGGTCTGGAAGGCCGAAGGCGTTCATTCGCGCCTTGGCATTGCCGTAAGGCACGCAGCCGTGCATCATCGCAACACGCTGAACGCCGCCCGACAGATCGGTCGACCATGACACCGCGTCTGGCGTCGTCGGATTGACTTTATTGATCACCGCCATCTCGGCTTCGGTGAGGTCCTTGTCCCAGCCGAGCTTCTTGAGCACGCCGAGCGTGAACTCCGGATAGCCGTCCCTGATCTCCGAGTCCTTGGAGTAGGAGCCGTCGGCAAGCAGACTGACTTTGATGGTTGTGCCGTCAGGTTGCTTCTCCTCACGCTCAACGCCAAACCGCGCACGGAAACAGCCGCCGCCGTCCATCACCGCAAGATTGGTGTTGTAGAGTAGGGGAGTGCCCGGATGCTTCACCTCAGGCGTGCCCCAGCACGGCCACGGCAATCCGTAATAGTCGCCTTTGTTTGGACCCGTGGTAGCGCGCTGCGTGAGCATGTCGAAGTCGGCCTGATGGGCCATGTGCGACTTCAGGCGCTCCGGCGATTGTCCGCAATAACCGGTCGAGAAGCTGCCCCGGTTCATCTCGCGTAAGATATCTTCGGCGACCGGCAGATTGTTCTCCACCTTGATGTTCTTGAACATCTGATCGGCGAAGCCGAGTTTCTTGGCCATCAGATACATGACTTCCAGGTCGTCTTTGGATTCGAAGATCGGTTTGACGATCTGCTCGCCCCATTGCAGTGCGCGATTGGACGCCACGCGCGACCCGCGGCATTCGAACTGAGTCGCGACCGGCAAGAGATACATGTTGTCCTTGCGACCGCTTTGCACCGCAAGCGACGCCCAAGTCGTCGGATGCGGATCGGCGATGACCAGGAGCTCGACTTCCTTCAGGCCTTTTAAGGATTCCGGGATGCGGGTGATGCTGTTGCTGGCATGACCCTGCACGAACATCGCTTTGAGATTGTCTTTCTGAGCGACTTGGTCCTTTGGCAAAAGCACGGCATCGAACCAGCGCGTCAGCGGGATACCGGGCGCCTCCATGATTTTCTTTTCGTCGAACCGCCCGAGCAGATAGTTGTAGTCGACCTCCCAAACGCGCGACCAATGCTTCCAGGCCGCTTCGGTCAGGCCGTAGTAGAAGGGCAGCGTCACGATATCGAGGCCGACATCGGTCGCGCCCTGCACGTTGTCGTGGCCGCGGAAGATGTTGGCGCCCATGCCGGGACCGCCGACATTGCCGGTGAGCAACAGCAGCATGCAGCTCGCGCGCACGTTGGCAGTGCCAACGGTGTGCTGGGTTTGGCCCATGCACCAGATCAGCGTTGACGGCTTCTGTGTCGCGAACATCTGGGCGACATGCTTGAGCTGTTCGCCGGGAACGCCGGAAACGCGTTCGACTTCCTCCGGCGTCCATTTCTCCATCTCCTTGCGCGCCTCTTCGTAACCGTAAACGCGCTGGCGGATGAACTCCTTGTCCTCCCAGCCATTCTTGATGATGTGCCACATGATCCCGTAGAGCACCGGGATGTCGGTGCCCGGCCGTAGCCGGACATACTCGGTTGCATGCGCCGCGGTGCGGGTGAGGCGCGGATCGATCACGACCACGTTCGCCTTCTGCATCTCGGCGCCTTCGATCAGATGTTGCAGCGAGACCGGATGGGCTTCGGCCGGATTGCCGCCCATGATGATCTGGGTCTTTGCGTTGCGGATGTCCGTATAGCTATTCGTCATCGCGCCGTAGCCCCAGGTATTGGCTACGCCGGTGACCGTCGTCGAATGGCAGATACGGGCTTGGTGATCGGTGTTGTTAGTGCCCCAGAAGGCGCCGAACTTGCGGAATAGATAGGAGCCTTCATTGGTCATTTTGGCCGAACCGAGCCAATAGACTGAGTCCGCACCGGATTTGCCCCGGATGCCCAACAGTTTGTCGCCGATCTCGTTGACGGCCTGATCCCAATTGATGCGAGTCCATTGGCCGTTGACGAGCTTCATCGGATATTTCAGGCGGCGTTCGCCGCTGACCAGTTCACGAACCGAGGCTCCTTTGGCGCAATGCGAGCCGCGATTGATCGGCGAATCCCAGCTCGGCTCCTGTCCGATCCAGACGTCGTTGAGGACTTCCGCGGTGACCGTGCAGCCGACTGAGCAGTGCGTGCAGATGCTCTTGCGGATAACAGCGCCCGCGCTGAGCGGCCCCGCGGCCGCCGCTTCCGCCTTGCGGATGGTCCCAAGCGGCATCGTGCCGAGAACTGCGAGGCTTCCGGCGCCAATGCCCGAGCGCCGCAAAAAGGCGCGGCGGTCGAGCGCGTTACTGTGTGCGGCGAGGCTCGCGAGAGAACCGCGGCGCGCTTGACGTTCTGATTTCTTGACGAGCACGTGTGCCTCCCTCACTTCGGATAGTGGTTGACGCGATAAAACGATTTCACGTCCTCGGAATTGGCGTTGTAGCGTGTCTTGCGCTTGTCATCGCTCTTTTCCGATTGGGCGTGCGCTTCCGTGACCAGCGCGACAGGAGCTGCCGCCGCGCCAGCGCCCACACCGAGCGCACGGAGAACATCCCGGCGATCAATTTTGGATTTGCTGTCCTGTTTCATCGCTTGTCCTCCTTAAGGACGCACATTCTGCCTGGCGCCGCTCACAACGGCAGCGCGAAAGCCTCGTTTTCGATTTCCACGAATACTCGGCCGACGGTTCCAACGCGCCCGTAGAACTCCGCGGCCTCGGCATTTTCGAGATCGGCGAAAAAGCGCCCGATCCAGGGCGCCATATGGTTTTCGAATATTGTGCGGCCGGTCTCCTCGGAGCCCGGCAGTTCGCCGATGGCGAGCCCGGCCATAACCTCGCACAGGATACCGGCATGATCCTCCGGATCGGAGACGTGTTCGGCGCGGGCAATGCCGAACCGATCAAGGTCCCGGCGCAGGCGCGCGAGCGGCCGCTCGTGCAGAAAGCCGGTGAGATAATAGGAGGCATAGGGCAGAAGCTCGCCACGACCGATTCCGATGAACAGGTCGAAGTATTCGCGCTCGACTACGCTCGTCTCGGCGACGTTTGCGGCTTCGGCCAATGCTGCATGCGCAGCGCCGAGCTGGGTTTCGTCCCCACGCAGTTGCGCAATCTGCTTCAACAGCGCCGAACTCGGTGGCTGCCTGAGCAATCGTGCGAGCAGCGCATATTCCAGCGCGCGCGCCCGATTGACATCATCGACGTCGTGTTCGGCATAAAGATCCGGTCGCAAAATCGTTCGTGCGACACCGCTTGCGTTTTCCACTTGCAGAACGCGCTCGGCAGGCACCTTCGTCCAGTTCGAGACGGACGGCTGCGATATGCCGATCCGGCGCGCGAGCTCGGTCACGCCGCCGACGGCGCGGATTGCCTCCTGGAGTCCCCTGTCAGCCATGCTCGACATGGTTGTTGTTGTGTTCCTGTTCACGTCGTCGTTATGCCTTGCTGCGAACAGGAATTTTGAGGCGCAGAGGCTATCGCCGCGCTGCAGGCGGGGTCAATAGCTTGAGGCTATATCGGCCGATTAATGCGTGGGGATTCGCAACGCGGGGGCTGATCACCAGACCGTGATCGGCAACATGAAAATGCGGTCTAAGTTGGGGTGCGAAAGCACCATCGCAGAGCGGATGGCGGACGTGGGCTTCAATTGCCGTCGCTGCTCTGACCGGTTTGGCTTTGCTGCGCCGCGTGATCTTCGTCGTGCTCGGGTTCAGATGCCGTGGTGCTCTCGACCTCAATAGGCGTTTGGGGTTGCTCAAGCTGAGATTGTTCTTGTTCGGCCACCTTGTTCTGCGTCGCTGGTTCGCGGGGTGCTTCCGGCAATGCGCTGATGATCTGCGCTGTGAGGCGTGCGACTTCTTCAGGGCTGATCGGTCCGAAACCGGCCATTGCGGACGGATCGTTGAAGTCCCACCCATTTTCGACCAGCCCGACAAAGTCCCTGATCGCTGGATCGCTGCTCCAAGCGCGTCGAAGTGCCGCACGAGTTAGCTCTGAAGGCACGCCCGGGCGCAGGAACGCAGTGACGTCGGTGTTCGCTCCAATCGAATCGATCGACGGAAGCTGTGTGAGATCGAACATCTCATCGCTGCTCGGCGGAGCGGTCGCGTCGCTTCGCGGCGGGACAATCGCTGAGGCCTGATCGTCACCACTCGCGCGATCATCGGCTGTCTTTTTATCGGCGGTCGTTTGATCGGCGGTCGTTTCATCGGCGGCCAATCGATCGCGCTCAGCGATTTTGCGCTTCGACCATCGCTCGAGAAAATTTTCAGGCTCGGTCACGTTTTGTTTGCTCATATTCGCGCACTCATGGCTTGCGAATATCTGTTGCCGGCGAGCGCCGCGCCAGGGCCTCCGGATGGGCGCGATCGCGCGTGCGTTTGCGGAACGGCTGATCGACATAATGTTCCGATACGAATTCGGCGACGATAGCTTCGACCGCTGATGGCATCGGCACGGTATCAACGAGATCGTTGCCCAGAGCGGCCCACGCCTCGCCTTCGGCTGGATCAACGGTCACAGCCACCAGCGCATAGGGCGGATTGGCCTCGGTCCGGCGCAGCGCGACCCACAACAGTGGATTCTCCACGAGGAGATTTTCCCGGTAATTGCCGGCTTCGGAGCGATAAAGCTCGATTTCTGCGGTCCCAACAAAAAATGCGGCGCGCTCGCCGTCATCCGACAATTTGGTCCAAGGCGCCGTTTCGGGAACGCCACTCAAAGCAGTGACGGGTCGCCATAGAAAGTCGGACCACGGTCCGGCACCCTTGCTGCGTTCGACAACAATCCCAACTGCTACACGCTTGAGCGGCTCAACCATAGCTCAGCCCACTGCTTCGCTGTGCTTGATGGGCAGCCCGGTCACTAAATTCTGCGGCTTCATCCGTATCAAGTGGTCGCGAGTCATAGCCAGGACCAGATAGACCGGGTCCCCTTTGAGATCATCTATCATCAGCCCGGTGTCACGGAAGGTCAGACGGAACAGGCCGACGACGCGTCTCATCGCATCCTCGTCCAACTCATGACCCTTCCACAGCGCATCACCAATCCCCGTCGCTTCCGAATCGAGACCGACATACCAGGTCACCGGAGCGTCACGGAGCTCCGGAATTGCCTCGATTGTCACACCAAAGCCTAAGAGATGCTCGGTCCACAGTTCTATCACTTTGGCAACGGCCGAAAGACCTTGGCGCCCAGACGTCAAGTCGAGTGCCATGTCGAAACGATCACTGCGCTGCCAATAGGTTTCGGCATTCTCGTTGTTAAGCACTTCGATCGCGGCCTCGGCTGGCAGTCCAAGCATCGAGACCAGCGGCGAGACCGGCCGCTGGCTGGTACCCACTATTGTTTCCTCATCGGCTGCAATCAGTGAGTTTTCGTGCAGCGTGACGCGCTGCGTGCGGAAGAATAGTTCTCCCGCGCGCAAAATCCATGGGTCTGTGACATCGTTAAGTGCGTTCCGAAGAATCGCGTGGACAAGCTGATTGAGGAATAGAGGCGGTATCCTGCCGACCCCGTGGCGGATCAGGTCCACATAACCTGCTTCCAGCGTCTTATGCGCCAGCAGATAGTCGCGGAAAGACGCCAAAACGTGCCAGTTTTCCCGCGCATCGACGTCCGCGATCGCGAGAATTTCGGAAGGTGTGACTGGGCGTCGAGGATCGAGGAGTAACGCGCTATGTAAATTGCGCTCGGCGGGACAGGCTTCGGGCGGGGGCAGCAATTCCGGCCTTGCCAGATACACTTTGAGGAAATCATCCGTCACGATGTAACCGCCGGCGGAATCGCGGTCGAGAAAATGATGGCCGCAGGAAAGCCAGAAGTCGTTCATTTCTGTTCTCGCTCGGCAAGATCTATCAAATCGATGTGCTCGCCAGGCCCGTGGTCCCCTTCGGATTCAATGAAGGAAAAGGCGCGCGCGAGCTTTCCGCCTTCCTTGGCGCGTAGCGTTCGGAAAGTTTCACGCACGGCGCCGTTCTCGAAGGTGCGATGCACCGCGATGACGCCGTCGCGCGGCACGTTGCAGAGGGACTGGGCGAATGTGACCTCGTCTTCGGCCGCTGCTCTTGCCGCGGCAATCGTCGGCGCGCCGAAATGCTGCAACAATTGTTTGGCGAGCGTATCGACCAGAGCGGAGCGATCGTTTTCGCTCGCTTCGACGACCTGTACCAAGGTCGACCATCCCAGCGATTCCACGCCGAGAAAGCCGCTGCGAAACGCCACGCGGGCCTTTCCTTCGAGTTTTGCGGGATCTTTGCTCCAGAAGGCGAACGCCCCCGAGACCGCCCATTCGCCGGGTTGGGAAGATCGATCGAACACGAATGTGTCCGACGCGTCGACGCGGATGGTGCGCAACAGCTTCACATGTCCCCGCCGAGCACATCAAGCCAAGCCGGTTTTGCGAGTCGAGGTAGCAACGCTTTCCGCTCCGTCTGTCGGTTGGCGTTGAGACTTATGAGGTCGCCATTGTCGTCAATGTGCCAATTTTTGCCGTTCTCGTGCGACAGCCGCTCGCAATACGCTTTGCTGACGGCTGCGAAGCCGCTTTCCTGCCAATCGTTGAGCAGCAGCATCAGATTGCGGGCGAAACTCTCGATGACGTGATTGGAGGTGATTTCGGCAAAGCCCTCTTCGTCGAGGGCAGTGAGGTTGGGAGTGAGTCCCGGATCGACCGTTGTTTTGTTCGCAGTGCGGATCATGCTGCCAAACACCAGCCAATCGGGGATTTTGTTTGCTTCCATTTTTGCCGGCCAGGCCAGTCTACCGCCGCCGACCAAGCCCCAATTGACGTAGAGTGCGTCCGGCCAATCAATATGGATCGCGGTTTCCGGCGGCGCGGCGGCCGCAATCGTGTCGGCGAGCGCGGCCATCCCGGCGTAAAAAGCGCGGCGAGCCTTTGCCAGCGGGTCTTTCGGCTCGAGCACAACCGCGAATTCTGCGAGGTCGAATCGGCCGACATGGACCAGCGTTCCGGCGCCACGCTTGGGTGCCACGGCAATGGCATGCGCAAAGGCATCGCCGTATTCGCGCAATCGCAGCGGCTCATAGGGCGGCGGCAGCTTCAATTCGCTCGCACCAGCTGCCCGCGTCACCAGCGGCATTGAACCTCGCTGTTATTTTCTCCTCTTTTTACATATAACCACATGGCCCATAAAGGTCCCGCGTGCCGCGCGGCATTTGGGGAATGTTTTAATTCCTCAGCCGGGCACCAACGGGAAAAACGATACGGGTAGTAAATGGCCGACCGGCCCCGGAAAATTCTGGTCTGTTCCTGCGAGGACACGATGCCGCTCGACGGCTCCGCCGTGGAGCGAGCTTGCCGCGGGGCCGAGGTGCTTCGCGGACGCGAGCTTTGCCGGGCCGAACTCGATCGTGTGCGTGCTGCGGCAGCCGACGGCCAGGCGATGGCGATTGCCTGTACCCAGGAGGCGCCGCTCTTCAAAGAGATTGGCGGCGAAACTCCCATCACGTTTATGAACATTCGCGAAACTGCGGGATGGTCTAAAGACGCCGATGCTGCGGCGCCGAAAATAGCGGCGCTGCTCGCGGCAGCATGCGAAAGCACGCCCGATACCGCAGTCGTCAATCTGACCAGCGAAGGTGCCGTCCTGCTCTATGGCACGGATGAGCGCGTCATCGAGGCGGCCACTCTGCTTAAAGACCATCTGGAAGTCACGGTGCTCCTTACTCCCGCCGGCGCGGTCACGCCGAATAGCGTGACGGAATTTCCGGTACTAAAGGGCACCATCAAGGGAGCGACCGGTTACCTTGGCGCTTTTAAGCTGACGGTCGACAACTATGCCGCCGCGGTGCCGTCCTCGCGCGACCGCCTTCAATTCGCCAGTCCGCGCAACGGTGTCGAATTGCAGTGTGACGTGCTGGTCGACCTGTCGGGCGGCGCGCCGCTATTTTCCGCGGTGGATTTGCGCGACGGCTATCTGCGAGCCGATGCGAACGATGCGGCGGCGGTACTGCGTGCCGTTCTAAAAGCGCGTGACCTGACCGGAGTGTTCGAAAAACCGCGCTACATTACATTCACCGAGCATCTGTGCGCGCATTCGCGTTCGAACATTGTCGGTTGTCATCGCTGCCTTGATCTGTGCCCTACCGGCGCGATTACGCCCAATGGCGATCATGTCGCGATCGACGCGCACATTTGCGCCGGTTGCGGGCAATGCGCTGCCGCATGCCCGACGGGTGCTGCGGCCTATGCGGTGCCCCCGGCGGACGCCTTGTTACGCAAATTGCGTGTTCTGCTTTCCACTTATCGCGAAGCGGGCGGTGTGCGACCGGTCTTGTTATTTCACGATGGAGAGCATGGCCGTCCCGTGATCGAGGCCTTGGCTCGTCACGGTGACGGGCTGCCGGCCAATGTCTTGCCGGTCGAAATCAATGAAATCACCCAGATCGGACTCGAGGCTCTCGCCGGTGCGCTGGCCTATGGCGCGACGGCGATCCGTTTTCTATTGCGCTCGAAGCCAAAGCACGACGTGACCGGTCTGACGAGAACGATTGAGCTTGCCGATGCAGTCGTGGCCGGGCTCGGTTTCGCCGGCGCGCGCATCGCCACCATCGAGACTGACGATCCCGACCAACTTGGCGAAAACCTGCGAACGATCGAGGCACACGACGGTGCCGTTAAACCCGCTACGTTCAATGCCATCGGCAAAAAGCGTGAGGTTCTGCGACTGGCATTGCGCGAACTGCACGCCGTGGCCCCTGCCTCAACGGACGTGATCAACCTGCCCGACGGCGCCCCTTTCGGCAAAATCGAGGTGAATGTTGACGGCTGTACGCTCTGTCTGTCTTGCGTTTCGGCTTGTCCGACCGGGGCGCTGGCCGACGATCCCGAGCGGCCAATGTTGCGTTTCACCGAAGACGCCTGTGTGCAGTGCGGGCTGTGCAAAGCGACCTGTCCGGAAAAAGTAATCGGCCTTAAATCGCAGATCGACTTTCGCGCTGCAACCGCCTCAAGCCGCGTCATCAAGCAAGAAGATCCATTCCTCTGCATCCGCTGTGGAACGCCGTTTGGCGTCAAAAGCTCGGTCGAGCGGGTGGTGGCTAAGCTCGAAGGCAAGCACTGGATGTACAAAGATTCCAAGACGCGTTTGGATGTCGTGAAAATGTGTGCGGACTGCCGTGTCCAGGTGATGGCTGAAGAGAACTTCGATCCGTTCGGCGCGCCGCAGCGGCCGCGCTTGCGAATGACTGAAGATTATCTGCAGGCACGCCAGGACGAAGGGGAGAGCTGACCGCTAATTAGTGGTCGCGCGCGCCAGAAAATCGACCAACGCCTCGCGATCCTCGACAGCGCCAATAGTCTGTTCTGGCATTTTGGTGCCCGGAGTGTAGTGCGCTGGTCCAATCTCGAACAGCTTGGCGATCGTTTCTTTCGACCAAACGATATCGAGTTTTTTCAGCGCTGGCGAAAAATTGTAACCCGGCAAGGTCGCGATGCGACGGCCGAAAACATGCCAGAGGGAAGGCCCCGCTTTCTGGCCCTCGTCAGGTCTAAGTGTGTGGCAAGCGACGCAAGCGCGGAATATTTCGGCGCCATGATCGCCGGCATAGCGTTTGAGCGGGTCCTCCGGCGCACCCACAAGCATGGAGTCGATCGGCTCGCCTTTGGTCGCGTCCCACCGCCGGATCATCGCATCCGTGCCGCCGGTTAATAATGTGCCGTTGTCCGGCAGAAAGGCGATCGACCATACGGGAAGGCCGGGCCCAACCAGCGTGTGTAAGAGCTTGCGCTCCTTGCGATGAATGACTGCGACCGATCCCCGCGTGGTGGCAGCGGCGGCGAGAATGCCGTCCTTTGAGAGCGCAAGTTGAATGATTGGTGTCGCTCCAGCTTGCAGCTCACCTAGCTCTTCGCCCGTCGAGGACAGGAAGAAGACTCTGCCGTCGGCGCCGGCCGCCAGTAATTCTCCGTCGGGCGCGACAACGACGCTGTTCAGAGGGCTCGGCAAATTATGCACCGACACGCCATCGTCGGCGAGTTGCCAGATGCGGATCGTTGCGTCGTAACCGGCGGTGATAATCCGAGTGCCGTCCGGCGAAAACGCTACGCCATTGACATTTTGCGTATGGCCTTCCAGCACCCGTGGCCGGCCGCCGGCGAGCGGCCAGACCCGCACGGTACGATCCCATGAGGCCGAGGCAAGCGTCTTGCCGTCGGGCGAAACGGCGAGAGCGACGACTGGGGCGGTATGGCCGTCGAACACGTGGTCCGGAGACTGTCGCCTCGGCGTCCAAAGAGCAATATGCGCATCGCCGCCGGCGGTTACGAACCGGCCATCCGGAAGCACTGCGACCGCGTTTACCGGACCATCGTGGAAGCGCATGACCTGCTGTGCGACGTTGCGCGACAGCGACCAGCGAATCGCCGATGTGTCGAAGCTGCCTGAGATTACCTGCGCGCCGTCCGAGGTGATGGCGAGCGCACGCACTGGTCCACCGTGACCGCGCAACTGGCCGTAAACGGGCTGGAAACCGACCGCAGCCACGGCCAAGATCAAGCCCGAGCGCAGCAAGGCGCGCGGCAGGCGCGGCCGAACAAAGGATCGGCAATGACAACCGCGCATCGAGCTCGGGCGCATCTCGGTTGAAGTTTGTCCGAAACAATTTGTTCCGGCTTACGCAGTGTCGTCAATGCGCCAAGTCGTCAGGTGCCGGCCGTCGGACCGAGATTACGCGCGCAACAATATCCTGGTGCCTCACACCGTCGTCTTAAGCCATCCAGAACGGCTTTACGGCATCGAAGTCGCGCCTGCACGGCTCTATGCCGATATCTTGCAGGCTGCTGTCACTTAGAGCCTCAAGCTTGGCGCTCGTACAAGCCGGCTCCCAGCGCCGAAGCCTAAGCACCGCGAGTTCAAAAAAACGCGAAATGGTGAGCGGCAAGATGGTCATGGTGCCTCTCAATCTTTCTCACTGCGGAAGATATGAGCGGGATGAGCCAGGTGCTGTGACTAAAGGCACAGTGCAGTTTCGGCACAGTCAGAGCGGATTGCGGGGCCGCTCGGTCGACGCGGGGAAATTAGCCGCCGCGCCGGAAGAGACCGTCGATTCGGAACGAATAACCCACACCGACGATGATCAGCCGATGTTGCCGCCGCTCGCCGGAAAGTTGCCAACGTTGTTGAAGCGCGTAGTCGCACCGAATTTCATTGCGACTACGGATGCTGTCATTTACCGGGCGTTCCAATACTGCGCGCAGTAAGCCTGATACGGTGGACACTTATTCCCGGAACCGACAGGAAAGCCGAACGGCACTTCGGTGCGTCAGCCGCGGTGCTTGTGCGGCCCGGTCGCCTCTTCGGCTATTCGATTTGCGCACCCGATGCTTTGATGATGGGCGACCATTTCGCCAGTTCGGTTTTGACGAACTCGGCGGTGGTCTCAGGCGTACTGCCGGGCGTCGGGTCAATGCCGGCCTTTTCCAGCGCCGTGCTTACGGCCGGATCGGCCAGTGCCTTATTAATCGCTGCATTGAGCTTATCGACAATCGGCTTCGGCGTGCGAGCAGGGGCAAGAAGCGCGTTCCAGGTATAGCATTCGAATCCTGGCAAACCTTGCTCCTGCAAAGTCGGCAGATCGGGCATCGCCGCGAGGCGCTTGGCCATGCCGGCGCCAAGCGCTCGCAGCTTGCCGGATTTCGCCAGCGGCAGCGCAGTCGGTGTCGCATCAAATGCCATAGTGATTTGACCGCCCATCAGGTCGGTGTCCATGGGCGCGGACCCCTTGTAGGGGACGTGCGTAATATCCAGGCCGCCGGCAAGCGATTTGAACTCCTCGCCGCACAAATGAAGTATCGAGCCCAGGCCCGACGAGCCATAGTTGTATTTGCCCGGATTGGCCTTGATCAAAGCGACCAGAGTTTTCACATCGGTCGCCGGGATCGAAGGATGCACAAGCAGGAGCGTCGGCGTGACGCCGACACGTCCAAGCGGCGCAAAATCACGCACTGCGTCGTAGGGAATGTTCCTGTACAGCCCGGGATTGATGGCGTTCGTTGAGACGGTCGCCATTAATATTGTGTAGCCGTCGGGGGACGCCTTGGCGACCGCTTCAGCGCCGATATTGCCTCCGGCGCCGGTCCTGTTCTCCACGACGAACTGCTTGCCGAGCAATTCGCTCATTTTTGCACCCATAACGCGACCGACAATGTCAGTCGGCCCGCCGGCGGAGAACGGAATGATCATCTGCACCGGCCGGGTGGGATAATCATCCCGCGCCTGCGCGGATGTGTCGGCGACCGCCGTCATTAGGAGGGTTGCGGCAAAGACGCTCAAGGCGGCTCGCTGTGCCGGTGCCTTGGAAGAATTGCGGCGGGTTGGCAGATGATTGCCCATGACGTCTCCTCCCCTTTGTCAAGGAGGCTAGCATTTCTGCGCGTCGGTCAGGAGATGGCTTGTGGTCGCGTATGCCGGTTTTGTTCTCGAAGTCGGCGCGGCCAAGCCGCCGGTACGCCTCGGGAGGCCAGACACGTTTGCGGCGCGCGGCCGCGATCTAGCTCGCGCAAGTTTGCCATTGAGCACAATGTAAGAATGCCGACGGCGGCGTGTCTGCCAATGGAAAGTAACGCCAGTACCTGGGCGGCGCCACAACAGGGCCGCCGTTCCGTGATATTTGCTGCGCTACCTGCGATAGGGCGCGCTAGTGTAACATGCTTTCAGAGCTGCCACCGGAACAAGCCGGCATTCCGGAACAGGGCAACGGCAGCGAGACTGCCTTCGGCGGGCAAATGATCTAACCGGTTTTGACTTGCCGTTTGCCGCTTTGCGCAGCTCGGGGAAGCTATCGCATGGCACTTCCACGCCGCAATGTTTTGCGCTTGGCCGCCGGCGCGGCCGGCATCGCGCTCACCTCCCGCCTCGTGCGGGCCCAGACCTTTCCCACACGCACGATTACTATCGTTGTGCCGTTTCCGGCAGGCGGCCCGACCGACACGCTGGGCCGCATACTGGCCGACCGCATGAAAACCGCGCTCGGACAAGCCGTCATTATTGAAAATCTGACCGGAGCTGCCGGCACGATCGGCAGCAACCATGTGGCGCGCTCATCGCCTGACGGTTACACACTCGTGCTCGGCCATTGGCAGACGCATGTCGTCAATGGTGCAACCTTCTCATTGCAATTCGATGTCGTCAATGATTTCGAACCAATAGCGTTGATTGCAGATTGTCCGATGTGGCTGGTCGGAAGATCGGGGCTGTCGCCGCAAAATTTGCCGGACCTCGTTGCTTGGCTTAAGGACAATCCAGGCAAGGCAACGGTCGGCATCGGCGGGGTTGGCGGCGGCGCCGACGTGGTCGGGACCTACTTTCAGAGAAATACCGGCACGCGCGTCCAATTCGTGCCCTATCGCGGTGCCGCGCCGATGATGCAGGATTTGCTTGCCGGACACATCGATCTGACGTTCACCCAGGTTGCAAGTGCGCTCGCGCAAGTCCGGTCCGGTCAGGTCAAAGCCTATGCCGTGATGGCGAAGACCCGATGGGCCGAGACAGCCGATACGCCAACAAGCGACGAAGGCGGAGTGCCTGGCCTTTACGCATCTTTTTGGCATGGCCTATGGGCGCCGAAAGGGACGCCAAAGAGCGTCATTGCCAAGCTCGATTCCGCGGTTCTGGAGAGCTTGGCCGATCCCGCGCTGCGCCAACGCTTCGTCGAATTGGGGCAAGAGCCTTGGCCGGCTGAAAAACAGACGCCGGAAGCTCTCGCTGCGCAGCAAAAAGCCGAGATCGAAAAATGGTGGCCTATCATCAAGGCGGCGGGAATCAGAGCCGAGTAGGAGAAAATCTCACGCGTATCGCCGTTCAGCCGTCGACTCATCAAAAAGAGACCGCCATTTGGCGGTCTCTTTGTTTGGAGTATCCGGCAGTGCTGCTCAGATCGCGTCAATCCCTATTGGGGCCATCCGCAATTGTACCAGACATGCGTGCAATACATCCAGGTCAGCGCCTTAGCTTCGCCAATGAGGGCAGTGCGCTCCAACGCGTCGTCTGAGATATCGAATGTCAAAATGTCATGGTCAATTTCGATTTGATCAGCAACGTCCCCGTCCATGGCACAATCCCCTATTAGCTTCGCAGCGGTTGGATCGACAAATAATGCACTGCCGGCAGAGTTATCTCAAGCGGTCCAGTCGTGGACGCGATGAAGAGACTATATCAGGAGAAATATGCGCAACGTGTTCTTTACTGTCGGGCATGCGACTCGGCCGATCGAGTCGTTCGCCGGCTTGCTGCGACAAGCCGAAGTTCGAACAGTAATTGATGTTCGAACTATGCCGCGCTCAAGAGCCAACCCTCAATTCAATCATGACGTCTTGAGTCGGTCGCTCGGTCCGTTCGGCATCGAGTACCAGCACATTCCCGAGCTGGGCGGGATGCGCGGAAAACAAAAGGATGTTCCGTTCGCGGTCAATGCGTTCTGGGAAAACCGGAGCTTTCACAATTATGCAGACTACGCCATGGGCGCCGAGTTTCGGTCGGGCTTACAGAGACTACTGATACTGGGCGGCGAGCGTCAGTGTGCAATCATGTGTGCTGAAACGCTGTGGTGGCGCTGTCACCGTCGTATCATCGCCGATTATCTGATCGCCGCGGGCGAGACGGTCTTTCACATTCTCGGTCCCGGCCAGATCGAGCAGGCGCATATGACGGAGGCTGCAACACCAGCGGCGTGTGGTGTATTCACCTACCCGGCCAAAGTTTGACGCTTGTATAGTCGCGCTGAGCAGATAAGCTCATTGAGGCCCAAGTGAGAACAGCGTAACGGCGGCGACGCTCGGGAGGCTTCCATGGCCAACGTCAATTGGACCATCAAAGCCCGTGAATTCGTAAATTGCAATTGCAGCTATGGCTGCCCGTGCCAGTTCAACGCGCTGCCGACCTATGGCGACTGCCTCGCGGTCTCGGCAATGCAGATCGATCAAGGCCATCACGGCGAGACGCGGCTCGACGTCCGCTGGCCGGGCGCGATCCACGAAGGCAAAGGTGAAGCCGCAGTTGTGATCGATGAACGCGCGAATGAGGCGCAGCGCGCCGCGTTAATGCGCATTGTCACCGGACAGGATACCGAGCCCACGATCTTTCAGGTATTCTCAACGACTTTCGAGAAATTGCACGAGCCGATCTTCGCTCCAATTGACTTCGATGTAGACATTGACGGCCGTAAGGGTCGGGTGATCGCGCGTGGCGTAACGGAAGGCCGCGGTGAACCGATCAAAAATCCGGTGACGGGCGCCGAGCATCGCGTCCGTATCGATATTCCCAACGGTTTCGAATATACGCTCGCCGAAATCAGGCGCGGCTGGGCTACGGTGTCACGTCCGATGCAATTCAAACTCGCCGATTCCTATGCGCAATTTGCGCATGTCAATCTTTGCCAAAGCGGAATTGTGCGCTGAGTGAAATGGGCGGCGTGCTCGAAGCCGTATTGCGGCGCGACCGCGCCGTGGTTCTTGCTGCGCTTGCGATTGTCACGGCACTTGCCTGGGCTGATCTCGTTTGGCTCGCCGATGACATGTCAATGGGCGGCATGGACATGGACGGATTCCGGATGATTCCCGCAGGGCAGGGCCTGATGATGCCGGCGACGGCGCCGTGGCAACCTGTCGAGTTTGCCTATGTCCTGGCGATGTGGATCGTCATGATGATTGGGATGATGACGCCATCGGTGGCGCCCATGATTCTTATCTATGCGCGCGTCGGCAGACAGGCGGCAATCGATGGTCAGCCGTTCGCGGCAAGCACCTGGTTTGCTTCCGGTTATTTTATCGCCTGGATCGCGTTCTCGCTCGCGGCAACCTCGATGCAATGGGCGCTGGAACGCGCCGCGTTGCTTACGCCGATGATGGAAAGTGCCAACAACGTGCTAGGAGCAATCGTGCTGATCGTGGCGGGGCTTTACCAGTGGACGCCGCTGAAGGAGGCATGCCTTTCATATTGCCAGGCGCCGCTATCGTTCATTATGCGCCACGGCGGATTTCGCGCTGGTCCCGGCGGTGCAGTAGCGCTCGGTTTTCGGCATGGCCTGTACTGCATCGGCTGCTGTTGGTCGTTAATGTTGCTGCTGTTCGTCGGCGGCATCATGAATTTGTTTTGGATCGCGGCGCTTTCGGTGCTGGTACTCGTTGAGAAGACACTTGCCTCTGGCAAATTGATTTCGCGACTTGCCGGGCTCGGCTTTATCGCTGCTGGTTGTTTACTGCTATTGAGCCAGCGCTGAACCGGCTGTTTCGGAACTTTATTGGCAGCAAGATCTCACAAAAGTTCCGAACCCGATCCAAGGGCAGAGTCGAAATTCGAACTTTTCTCTGTAATCGCCGCTACAGCATTTCCACCGAAATCTCATCGACGCCGCTTCGAACCTTTGCAGATTTTGCGACTTGACTGGTCAAGGGGGCGGTGGCGTGAACACATGCACATGGAATGTTTTGCAATGAACTTAAGACGAATGATCATGGCGACGGGAACCGCGGCCCTGTTGGCCGTCGCCACGATAACGACTGCGTCGGCGCAAGGGGTGCAAGTTCAGGAGCGCGCGCGAACGAATGCCGGCGCTTCTGGACCGAACTTATCGACGAGCGGTCAGGTGAATGCCCAGGGCCGCGCCGGAACTTCGGGCGTCAACGCGCAGACACAGGTCCAGGGCTCCAGTCGCAGCCAAGCCCAGTTCCAGGACTCGAACCGCGGCGAGTTCCAGGCCACGAACCACAGCGCGATGACGAACCAGCGCTTTTGCGATCGCGACTGGTTTGCTAATGGCCGCGATCGCAGCCGGTTGGCTGCCAACGCCAGATTCTCAGACCGCAATCGAGTTGCCTCGGCCCGTTTTGGCGACCGCGATCATTTCCCGGCGACCGCCACGGATGCCGGTTGGAATGGATGGAATGGCGGTTGGGGTGGTTGGGGATGGGGTCCCAGCGTCAGCGTAGGGTTCGGCGGCGGTTGGGGTTGGCCTGGCTATGACTATGGCTACGCCAATCCGGGGCTTTACGCCTATTCGCCCGGCTTTGTCGGCGCAGGATTTGGCGGCGGCTGCAGCTGCAATCGCGGCTGGTGGCAGTGAGGCTCTAGAATAGCGAATACACTTGGAGGCACTTCGGGCGTGATCGCTCCAGCGATCACGCCCTTTTTCTATTCTCTCCTGAAACTCAAGTTCGCGAGTGGCACCGCGCACCGGTATTATTTCCGGTGGCGGCTAGCTAAAAATCGACCCTGACCATTCGGACGACGGCGGAGGTGCGACATGGGTCTTCTGGAGGGCGACACTGCGCTGGTTACCGGCGCATCTTCGGGGATTGGACGTGGCATAGCAAAGGCGCTTGCCGCCGAAGGAGTTCGGCTAGTCCTCAGCGACATTGCCGAACCAGCGGGCACAGAACTCGCTCGAGAATTGCGTGCAGCGTTTATTGGCGCCGACCTTTGCGACCCTGCGGCACCGGGCGGCCTCTTTGACGCCGCTGCGCAAGCGCTCGGGTCGATTTCAATCTTTGTGCACAGCGCGTCGCCAAAGCGCCACGAAAGCGAGACGGCGTTAGCGGTGACCGACGCGCAATGGGATGCCATGACGGCCGTTGGTCTGCGTTCCGGCTTCCTGCTGGGTCAGGCGGTCGGCGCGCACATGAAGGAACGGAAAATCAAAGGACGAATGCTGTTTGTGACATCGCTGCATGCGTACACGCCGCGCAACCTGCCCCACTACAGCGCGACCAAGGCGGGTCAGACGATGGTCGTCAAGGAACTAGCCCGCGCGCTCGGGGCGGATGGCATTCGGGTCAATGCCATAGCTCCAGGCGCAATTCCCGGTGGTGGGTTCGTTGCGGACGTCGCGTCTTTGAACAAAATGATCCCGCTCGGCCGAACAGGAACACCAGCAGACATTGCGGACATGGCGGTCGCTCTGCTGTGCGACCGTTTTTCTCGCTATGTTACCGGGACGACAGTCGCGGTCGACGGCGGGATTTCGCTCTACAATTGGATTCCATTTCAATAGAAGCGAGCATCGCCGTTTTAGCCTGCTGTGCGATTGCGCAATCGCTCCGCGATCACGAACAGCGGCGGTATCACGAAGACGGCGAAAATCGACGCCGCGATCATCCCGCCGAAGACCGGTGTGCCCACCGCGTGACGCGTGGCAGCGCCAGCTCCCTGCGCAATGACAAGTGGAAACAGCCCAAAGATAAAAGCGAAACTCGTCATCATTACCGGGCGAAAACGCAAACTGGCGGCATCAATGGCCGCTGTGTGAATACCCTTGCCCAGGCGCCGCTGTTCGACCGCAAATGCCACGATCAAAATACCGTTCTTCGCCGCGAGTGCGATCAGGGCCACAAGACCGATCTGCGCGTATACGTCAAAGCTGAGGCCCGCGATCGCTATTGCGGCGAGCGCACCCATGATCGCAATGCTGACGGAGAGCAAGGCGGAAACGGGAATATTCCAGCTCTCGTAAAGCGCGACTAGAAACAAATACGCGAATAGCACTGCGAAGCCGAGCACGATGCCGGTGCGGCCGCCGGCCGCTTTTTCCTGGAAAGCAGTCCCAGTCCATTCATAGCTGTAGCCGGCGGGCAGCGTCGCGGCGGAGATTCGCTCCATTGCCGCGAGAGCTTGGCCGGAGCTGAAGCCGGGCTTTGCGGCGCCGTTGACGATCGCGGCGCGATATCCGTTGTAGCGTACGACCGTCTGTGGCCCCTGCACGAGCTCAGCTTTGGCGATAGCGCGCAACGGCACCATGCTGCCGCGGGCATTGCGCACATAAATTCGCTCGATCTGATCGACGCGTTGGCGGAATGCAGTCTCCGCTTGCAGATTGACCTGCCAGGTTCGTCCGAACACGTTGAAGTCGTTGACATAGTAACTGCCCAGGGTCGACTGCAGCGCATTGAAAATGTCGCTGATCCTGACGCCAAGGACCTGTGCTTTGTCGCGGTCGATGTCGAGGTAGATTTGCGGCGTGTCGGCGGCATAGGTGCTGAACACGCCGGCAAGCTCGGGTTGGCCATTCGCGGTCACGAGCAATCCGCGAAGTACTGCCGCAAGGTCGTTGGGTGATTGACCCTGTAACGCTTCCAGCGCGAATTGAAAACCGCCGGTGTTTCCCAAGCCGATAATCGGCGGCAGATTGAACGGGAAGGCGATAGCGCCGGGGATCGCCGCCAATAGCGGCCGCAATTTCGCGATGATCGCATTGGCGCTCTGCGTGCGATCGGTGCGGACCTCGTAAGGTTTCAACCGTATGACAAAGAATGCCTGGTTCGAGGACGCCACATAATCGATGAAGTTCAGTCCAACGACAGACAAAACGCCTTCGACGCCGGGGATGGGTCTGGCAATCTCTTCAACCTGTTTGACGACCGCTTCAGTACGGTTGACCGACGCGCCTTCCGGCAGCCGCAGGGCGGCGAAGATTGCGCCTTGGTCCTCGTCGGGCAGAAAACTTTGCGGAGTGACGTAGAAAATCAGTCCTGAGACCGCCAGCGCCCCCGCAACAACTGCAATTGCGATCATGCTCACGCGCACCAACTTGCCCACCACCGAGACGTAGGCATTGCGTGTTCGGTCGATCCCGCCCAACACGTAGCTCATGACGCCCCGGCTTCTTTCGCCGCGCGTCAGTAGTACCGCGCATAGTGCCGGACTGAGCGTCAGCGCGTTGAGTGCCGAGATCAGCATCGCCACCGAGACGGCAACGGCGAATTGGCGAAACAGCTGACCGCTGATCCCCGGAATAAATGCTACGGGTACGAAGACCGAGAGCAACACAAAGGTGATAGCGAGGATCGGGCCGGTGATCTCGGCCATCGCCTTCTTGCACGCCTGGGCTATCGATAGGTTTGGTTCCTCTTCGATCACCCGCTCGATATTTTCGACGACGACGATCGCGTCGTCGACCACGATGCCGATCGCCAGCACAAGCGCCAAGAGCGAGATCGTATTGGCCGAGTATCCGATCAGCAAAAGCACAGCAAAGGTGCCGACGACTGAAACCGGAACTGCGACCAGCGGAATGAGCGTTGTCCTCAGCTTGCCCAGAAACAGGAAAACCACGATCGCGACCAGAATGATCGCGATCACGAGAGTGCGGATGACTTCGGTGATCGTCGCAGTAACGAAAACGGTGGAGTCGAAAAAGATCGCATAGTTGAGATCGGCAGGGAAACGCGTTGCAAGCGTATCCATGGTGTCGCGAACTTGCTTCGCCACATCGACCGCGTTGGATCCTGGCGATTGATAGAGCCCGATCGCAGCCGCCGGCGCGCCGTTGAACCGGCTGTAGCGGTCCTGGCTTCTGGCGCCCATTTCGACACGGGCGACATCGCTGACACGCACGACCGATCCGTCGGCGTTGGCACGCAGCACAATATTGGCAAATTCCTGCGGCTGCGTCAGGCGGCCCTTGGTTTTGATATTGATCTGAAGCTGCTGATCGCTCGCGACCGGGGCAGCGCCGATGCGGCCGAGCGCGGCCTGAACGTTTTGACTTTGGACCGCCAGAATGACATCGCTCGGCGTCAGGCTCAGTTCGGTAAGCCGATCCGGGTCGAGCCAAATCCGCAACGAATAATCGAGCGGGCCGAACAAGGTGACCTGCCCGACGCCTTTGATTCGAGCGAGTGTGTCGATGATGTTGATGGTCGCATAATTGCTCAGGTAAACGGCGTCATATGTGTTCTTGGGCGAGTAAATGTTGATGACCTGTAACAGGGCGGCCGATTTCTTGCGGACCGATAAGCCCGATCGGGATACTTCCTGAGGCAGTTGCGGAATGGCCAGGCTGGCGCGGTTTTGTACGTTGACCGTAGCGATGTCCGGATCGGTACCAAGCGAAAACGTCACATTGAGCGTATAGCTGCCATCGGAGCCGCTCGCGGACTGATAATAGATTGCGTTGTCAACGCCGTTGATCTGCTCCTCGATCGGCTGTGCTACCGTGTTTTCCACGACTTCGGCGTCGGCGCCGGGATAGTTCGCAGTCAATGTCACCTGCGGCGGCACAATGTCCGGAAATTGAGCAATCGGAATCGCGGTGATGGCGATCGCGCCGGCGAGCGTAATCAAGATCGCAATGACGATCGCGAATCGCGGACGGTCAATAAAAATCGCTGAAAACATTGCTTGTCAGTTTGTCGCGAGCACGTTTGCTGACACGATTTGGCCGGGATGAACTTTCTGGATGCCCTCGACAATGACGAGCTCGCCCTCCTTCAAACCCTCCTTAACGACAAGATCACGGCCCTGTTCGACTCCGGCCACAATCCGCCGCTGTTCGACCTTCTTGTTATCGCCGACCACCATGACGTAACGGCCGGCCTGATCGAGTTGCACCGCCGACTGCGGTATCAGAAGGGATGCTTGCGGAGCGCCCCGATCGACAATCACGTCGACGATGCCGCCTGGGATAAGCAAGCCTTCAGGATTTGGCAGTTGTGCGCGGACCAGGACGGTGTCCGTGTCGGCTTGGACCTGAACGTCGAGGAGATTAGTGCGCCCGGGATGAGGATACATGCTGCCGTCGGGCAGCTTGATGTGAATAGTCACATGCGGGTTCTTGTCGGCCGAGGCAGCGATTCGGTGCTTATATTCGATTACGTCGGCCTCGCTGGCCTGAAATGTAACATAGATAGGGTCTTGACTGACGATCGTCGCCAAGGTGCCGGATGATGGGCTGACAAGATTGCCCATAGTGAAATTCGCAGGTCCAATCCGTCCGTCGATCGGGGAGCGGATTTCCGTGTAGCCGAGATTGATCTTTGCTTGTTCGAGCAAGGCCTGCGCCTGCAAAACGTCGGCGTGTGCAGCTTGCGCGTTGGCGGCGCGCTGGTCGACTTCCGATTGCGGGATGTTCTGATTGCGTACGAGGTCTTGGCCGCGCTGCAATTGCAGATTCGCGTTTACCTCTGTCGCTTTCGCCCTGGCAAGATTGGCGGTTTGCTGGTCGACCGCTGCCTTGTAGGTATCCGGTTCGATGCGGAAAAGCAGATCGCCGGTCTTGACTTGCTGCCCTTCGGTGAAATTGCGTTCGTTGATGAAACCCGACACCCGGGCGATCACATCGACTTTGTCAATCGCCACGACGCGGCCGACGAAACTGGCGGTCTCGGTCACTTGGCGGCTGGCCACCGCAACCACGGACACTGCCGGCGGAGGCGACGCTCCCTGCGCGACCGCAGAACCTGAGCCAATGATCAAAATGTAGGCAGCAAGTGAAATTGTCGCCGCAAACAAACCGCTTAGGCTAGCCATCGGCATACTCCCAACACGATCCGCACATGCGCGGAACAAGGCCAACAAGCTGCCCTCGCTCTCTCTGTCACTATGTGATCCGTCGGTCGCGTACTTGCGGATTGTTCAAGCTCTATTAAATCACGGGTTGAGACTCAAATCTCCGCTTTGCAGTTGCTGGATCAAAAGCGACGGGTTTGTGTCATGCTTATCCAAAGCGATATTCCACTCGATATTTGCACCTCGCTCGATAGCTCGGGAAGGAGACTGCCAATGACCGCTCGAGAAGCCAAGTCACTACGGATCGCCCCGCTTGCCACACCTACGGATTTGCACCCGAATGCGGTGCGCGACATTGCGGGGGCGCTTAACGCGCTGCTCGCAGATATGTTCGGGCTCTACCTCAAAACGAAGAATTTCCATTGGCATGTGTCAGGTCCGCATTTCCGGGATTATCACCTGCTTTTGGATGAGCAGGGGGAACAGATTTTTGCCACAACTGACGATATCGCCGAGCGTGTCCGCAAGATCGGCGGCACGACTCTGCGTTCGATCGGTCATATCGGGCGCTTGCAACGGATAAAGGACAACGACGCCGATTTCGTCACACCCATGGACATGCTTGCGGAGTTGCGCGACGACAACAAGCGACTGGTGACGAGCATGCGCGAAGCGCATGACGTTTGTGATGAGCATGGCGATGTCGCCACGACGAGCCTCCTCGAAAACTGGATCGACGAGGCGGAACGCCGTACCTGGTTTCTATTCGAAGCGACGCGTGCGGGCAGGGGCGAGTGAACAAAAGTGCTCCTCTATCCTTGACACGGCTGGATTTCGTTGTGCGAATTATTCCAGCTTGGCGTCGAGTGTGATCTGCGCGTTGAGCACCTTAGATACTGGACAGGTCTTTTCCGCGTTACCCGCGAGTTCCTTGAACTTTGCTTCGTCGACATTCGGCACACTCGCGCGCAGCGTCAGCGTGGAGCGGCTGATGCGAAATCCCTGGCCTTCTGGTTCGAGGCTGACTGCCGCCTCAGTGGTCAATTGAGTCGGCGTGTAGCCGGCAGCTTGCAGTTGAAATGCGAGCGCCATGGTGAAACATCCGGCATGTGCGGCGGCAATTAACTCCTCCGGATTGGTACCTTTCTCGTTTTCAAAGCGGGTTTTGTAGGAATAGGGTGTGTCGGCAAGTACCCCGGAATCGCTCGAGAGATGGCCATTGCCTGCACGGCCGGTGCCGCGCCAAACTGCTTTTGCCCTGCGGATCATGGGGGTCTCCTTGGTCTAAGGGTCGCTTTAGTTTATTCCGGTCCAGACGTGGTCCATCCCCCGGACAAGACAATATGAACCCGACCGATCGTGGCCGCAAACTATTGGAAAGGTGCGCGCTTTTCAGCTCGCTTGATGAAAAGGCGCGCCGCAATATTGCGGCCTTTGCCCAACCGCGCAATTTCAAAGCCAGTGAAGCGATTTGCCGGCTCGGCGATGATGGCGACAGCATGATGGCGGTCGTTGTCGGCGCAGTGCGCATCTCGCTCCCGACCACGAAGGGCAAGGAGGTTATTCTGGCGGACCTTCGCGCGGGCGAATTGTTCGGCGAGATTGCACTACTCGACGGCAAGCAACGCTCGGCCAATGTGACAGCGCTTACCAATTGCGAGCTCATGGTTTTGGAGCGGCGTGATTTGGTGCCGTTTCTCGAACACAACCCGGTTGTTTGTATGAGGCTGATGGAAATGCTTTGTGCGCGCATTCGCCGTTCCGACGAGCGAATGGCGGATATTGCTTTTTTCAACCTGCCGGTGCGGCTCGCCAAGACATTGCTCAATTATGAGCCGGAAGTCCGCGCCGGTATGAAACTGTCACTATCGCAGAGCGAGTTGGCTGAAATGGCTGGCGGCACCAGGGAAAAAGTGAACCGGTGTCTGCGCGAGTGGCAACGCCAAGGCATCATCGAATTGAAGAATCGCTGGACCATAATCCGTAAGCCCGAAGTCCTGCGCCGCCTCGTCGAATCGATCTAGGACTCGGCGCTTCCAGGCCGGGCTTGTCACGCCCAGACCTCAGCCTCGCATCGGTAAATCAGGCGCTAAAACGAGCCGCCGACCATGCTTTTTCGCTGACAGATAGTCTCCTCAAAAGCCGCACTATCCCGCTCTGTCGAGATCTAGCAAGGAGGCGGCCATGAACTATCCCTATTGGCGGACCGAGCGCCTAATCCTGGAGGCGGTTGATCGCCGGATACTCCAAAGATCCAATGCACGGGGACCAGATCGCTTCGATCATCACCAGCGCCGACGTGGTGGCGTTGTTAGCGATTTGCATGATTGGCTTGTTAACGAGCCTTGCTGTGCTCCTCGCTTTTCCAGGCTTCGCTAAAGTGGTTCTGATTTCGCGGCGGCAACGAGCCTATCGGGAAGGAACATCATGGGCCCGTCGCGAAGAAGGAAAACGACGGTTCGCGTCGGCTTGCGGCGCTGTCCTTTTGTCGTTCAAATCCTAATGCCGGAGGGTGGTTTCGGCTTGAGACTCGATGCCATCAATGCATGGCACCTGTACAGCAAGTGGTGTTTTGAATCCTTGGCGATCGCCGAGAAATTTAGCGAAAGGTTTGGCGGCGAGATCGTGGCCGCGGTTGTCAAAGCCTCGGAAGGCGGCGTGGCGAGCGCGCCGCGGAGGTGCTTTCCGTGATAAACCTGCATGGTGATATCAGCCCTCTAGATATCAGCAGATATCAGCCCTCTACATGGGCCGAGGAGTGAATGCGAATACTCATCTTCCAACACGTTGCCGTCGAGCATCCTGGCATCTTTCGTCAGTTCTGGCATGAGAACGACGATTCAATGCACACAGTAGAACTGGACGCCGGGCAACCAATTCCAGTTTTTGACAATTTCGACCTCCTCGTGGTGATGGGCGGCCCGATGGATGTCTGGCAGGACGATTCCTATCCCTGGCTTCAATCCGAGAAAGCGGCCATTCGCAATTGGGTGATGGACCTCGATCTCCCATTTGTCGGCATCTGCCTTGGGCACCAATTGCTTGCTGCTGCCCTCGGCGGCGCCGTGAAGCTCATGGATCGGCCTGAAATCGGCATCGGCGAGGTCACTTTGACCGAGGCGGGCAGGCGCGACCCGCTATTTTCCGGATTCGAATCGCAAGTCGAAACGTTCCAATGGCATGGCGCGGAAATATCCCGGCTTCCCGATCGAGCTGAAATTCTCGCAGAAAATTCGGCATGCCCCGTCCAGGCATTCCGCTGGGGAGCACATGCCTATGGACTGCAATACCATGTCGAAATCACCGCCTCGACCGTCATGGAATGGAGCAATATTGCGGAATACCGAGCCGGTCTTGAGCGCACACTCGGCCCGCAGGCCGTCGGTGACCTCGATCACGCCGTAAAACGGCGGCTGTCTTGCTTTGCAGCAAGCGCTCGACGGCTTAACGACAATCTCGCAGGCATTGTCAGGGCACATTCGCTCAGTATGTTGCGTCGCAAACGTTTTTCCGCGTGAGTGCTCCGATGCTGCGGAAGGAATATTCACAAAAATTGAATGTGACCTAGGTGACAGACAATCCTTTTCCGATAGTATGAATGGCGTTGCTTGGGGGATGAGGGCAACAGGGAGAGATTCTTGCCTCCTACCCAGGCAACGTCTGAGCAAACCGGCTCGCGTCATATCGTCCATCGCGATGCCATTGCGGTCGCTGAGGCAGTAAGCTCGCTTGAGCTCGAGCGCAGCATTTTCGATTCAGCCGAAACCGAGATTTTAAGCGCGGCTTTCGCCAAGGCGTGGACCTATGTTGAATTTGATCCATCGCTCGGCATGCTCGAAGCATGGGAACGTCAGTCGGAGTTAGCGCGCTCCTTGATGGCGATCCTTAAGCTTGGGGATAGCAATCCGATCTCCATTGCCAATTCTGCAATAGTGCTGATGCGAAAAAACCAATCCAGAATCCGGCAACAGGCGATCGTGCGCAGTCTGGCGGTTGGGTTGTCACCCCGGGTGGCGCCTGTTCGCGCCGTTGACCGCCGCGCCAGCCTCGGCGCTAGGTGACCGACGTCCCTTCAGTCGATTCACGCAATGCAGCTCGGCATGCGGCTGCGTAGCTAGCCGACCTGGCGACGGCTTCCTCGGCAGCTTTGCTGGCAACCAATCTAGGCACTAGATTTGCCGAGATGCTGGCAATGGTCCTGGAAAAGTCGCGCGAGCCACTGCGATATATCGAGCGCTCCGACCCGCGACCGGGTGACGGCGAAGTGCGCATTCGGGTTGCGGCCTGTGGCGTTTGCCGCACCGATCTCCACGTCGTTGACGGTGAACTGCCTCACCCGAAACTTCCGCTGGTGCCTGGCCACGAAATCATCGGACGGATTGATGAAGTCGGCGATCACGTAAAGGCGCTTGAGGTCGGCCAGCGCGTCGGCGTGCCGTGGTTGGGCAAAACTTGCGGCGAATGCCAATACTGCCGCAGCGGTCGAGAAAACCTGTGCGATAGGCCCTTGTTTACCGGCTATACCCGCGATGGTGGCTATGCCACGCATGTCGTTGCCGATGCGCGCTACGTATTTGCGCTTCCCGAGGACGGCGACGACGTTGCGACCGCGCCGTTATTGTGCGCCGGGTTGATCGGCTGGCGATCGCTGAAGATGGCCGGTGGGGGAAAGAATCTCGGCCTCTATGGCTTCGGCGCTGCCGCACACATCATTGCGCAAGTGGCGCGATGGCAGGGGCGCGAGGTGTTTGCCTTTACGAGACGCGGCGACGATGCCGCCCAGGTCTTCGCCCGAGAGCTTGGCGCGTGCTGGGCAGGCAACTCCGACGAATTTCCGCCCCAACCGCTCGACTGCGCTATCATCTATGCGCCCGTTGGAGCGCTCGTCCCAGCGGCTTTGCGCGCGGTGCGCAAGGGCGGCCGCGTTGTCTGCGCCGGCATTCACATGAGTGACATTCCGAGTTTCCCATACGAAATTCTTTGGCACGAACGCGAGCTTAAATCGGTTGCTAATCTGACGCGGCAAGATGGCGACGAGTTTTTCAGGATCGTATCCAACGCCGGAATTAAGACGCAAACCAGTCCATATTCACTTGATCGCGCTAACGAGGCGCTCGCCGATCTGCGCAGCGGACGTTTGCATGGCGCCGCGGTGCTGGTCCCCTGATGACAATCAGACGACGGTTCGTCGAGCGCTGGCGAGCGTTTGCATCAGCGAGCCGGCAGAGTCGATGCGCGTCCAATTAATCGCTCCGGTCGCAAATGCTTCTTGCTTGCGCGCGACTTCGGCATCCGCGTCGGATGCGTCCGGCGCGCGGGCGCCGATGCGCTGCACGCGGGTGGCGAGATCGGCGACGAGGAACAGCCCGCGAAACTCGACGGCGGCGCGCGCCGCCGCGTTCGACAGTGCAGTGCGCTCCTCGCTTTGGGCAAAGACGCCGTCGACGATCGCCGAATGACCAGCGCGGGCGACTCGCGCCGCTTTATCGATGAGGACCTGGTACACTCTTGCCGAGATATCTGCCCGATAGCCATCCTCCGGCAAGCGGTTATGCTCGCTGACGCCATAAAGTGCCTTGCGCTCGACGTCGGAGCGAAGGACAAGCGCGCCGGGAATTGGGGCCAGCATTGGCGCGATCAATCGGGCCAATGACGATTTACCTGTCCCCGACAGGCCACCGATGCCAATTATCATTGGCCTCGTCGGCTTGAGAAGTTTGAGCGCCAAGGCGAAATAAGCCAGCGCTGATCGCGTGACGGTGTGTTTTGTCACGTCGAGTCGCGACGCACTTGCCATTGCTCGTATGGCCGCCCGCAGTGACATGAAGAACGGCAAGGCGGCGATGCCATCGTAGTCGGCGTCTCGCCGCGCCGCCGTGCAGTATCCGTTCAAGACCTGATTGGCGGCAGTCACCTCATCAAAGTCGACAAGATCCATCAACAGAAAAGCTAAATCGTAAAGTACATCGCCTGAGGCGATAAGAGGATCGAACTCCAACGCATCGAACGCGACAGGCTCGCCATCGAGCATCGCGATGTTGCCAAGGTGCAAGTCCCCATGGCCGCGGCGGACCAAACCCTGCTCGCCACGTTCACGCAGGAGCGAGGACAATCGCTGCAATGCCGCGAGCGATTGGTGTTCCAGAGTCTCGACCTGATCCGCCGGGAAAACGAGGCAATGCTGGTGGAAGATCGACGTGTTGTTGCGGATGAATTGTTCGAGCGCCGCTATCCAGGGAGCGGCTTCGATGTGCTCGGCGCGCTGATGCATCGCCGCGACTGCCGGGCCCAATTTGCTAATGAGGTTGTCCGTAAGCTCGCCGCGTTCCGCCAAGCGGTCGAGCGTGCTGTCCTCATCGAAGCGAGTCATCTCCACGGCCCACTCGACCGCTTCACCTGCGCCGCCGAGCGCAAGTGTGCCGTCGCTTTCGCGTGTGATTGGCACGAGCCGGCGATAGAGCTGGGGCGCGAATTTGCGATTGATTTCGAGTTCGGCCTCGCACGCGGCTTTCCGTTTAGCCAATGTCGAAAAATCAAGAAATGGATAGCGCACGGCGCGTTTGACTTTGAACGCCCGCCCGCCTGCAAGAAACACAACGGCGGCGTGTGTTTGATGGCGCCTTACTTCCGTTACCGCGCCCGTCGAAGCGTAGGTCGCCGGGTTGGCGAGCAGTTCAAAGATGTCGTCTTGCGCCTCAGAGGGTGGCGGTTCCGTCATTCGAAAGGGAATAGCTGCGGCAACGGCACGGCGAAAGCCCCAGCCAGATGGGCGCCACGGCCCGCCAGTTCACTAATCGAAGCCTCTGCGCATAGGATTAATTTCATAAATTCGCACGACAAACGATTTATACAAGCCATTGTGGAAACTACCGAAAGATTTTTTCCATTCGCGGAACCGCCAGCCGATATCGGCGTTTGCGTCGAGGCACTTAAGGTTCGAGGCCCGACAGTGAGGGGGATCCCGCGTCGGTTCGAAGATTGCTCGTGGCGGCTGTGTCGCCCGCGCGATGCTGTCTGCTTTGACCGGTGCCGTATCCGTCCTTCGCATGCCCTTGGAGCAATCGATGCAAATCGCTGAAGACGTCGGCGCGAAGAATGCCGACCTGTCCGCCCGCCCCGCCGCAGCCGGCGAGCGCCACGTCAACGGCGACGACCCCAATGGCCTGACCGAACACAGCCTGACCGAGCTGTTGCACGCGCTGCAAGCAATGCGCGTTGGCGATTTTTCCGCGCGCATGGCCGGCGACCGGGTCGGGCTTATCGGCAAGATCGCTGACACGTTCAATGACATCGTCGCTACTAATCAACGCATGGCGGAACAGCTCGAGCGCGTGGGCCAAGTGGTCGGCCGCGAAGGCCGCACCCGACAGCGGGTCCGTCTCGGGCTTTCCGACGGCGCGTGGGGCGAGATGGAATCCAGCGTTAACTCGCTCATCGACGATCTGTTATGGCCGACCACCGAAGTGACGCGAGCGATTGCCGCGGTAGCGCAGGGCAATCTGCTGCAAACCGTACCGCTTGACGTCGACGGCCGGCCGCTTAGAGGCGAATTCCTGCGCTCGGCCGAAATCGTCAACACGATGATCCAGCAGTTGAGCGTGTTCACGTCCGAAGTGACGCGCGTCGCGCGCGAGGTCGGCACCGAGGGCAAGCTCGGTGGCCAGGCGCAGGTCGGTGGCGTGACCGGCGTGTGGAAAGACCTGACCGAAAACGTCAACTCGATGGCGTCGAACCTCACAGCCCAGGTTCGTAACATCGCCGAAGTCACGATTGCGGTGGCGAGCGGCGACCTTTCGAAAAAGATCACGGTCGACGTTCGCGGCGAGATCCTGCAGCTCAAGGAAGCCATCAATACGATGGTCGATCAGCTGCGCTCGTTCGCTTCGGAAGTGACGCGTGTTGCCCGCGAAGTCGGCACTGAAGGCAAGCTCGGCGGCCAGGCTATTGTGCCCGGCGTTGCCGGTACGTGGAAGGACTTGACCGACTCAGTCAACGCCATGTGCGGCAACCTCACCGACCAGGTCCGCAACATTGCGCATGTCACCACGGCGGTGGCGCGCGGCGACCTTTCCCGCAAGATCACGGTCGATGTCCGCGGCGAGATTCTCGAATTGAAAAACACCATCAATACGATGGTGGACCAGCTCAACGCGTTCGCCTCGGAAGTGACGCGCGTTGCCCGCGAGGTCGGCACCGAAGGCAAGCTCGGTGGCCAGGCCATCGTGCCCGGCGTCGGCGGTACCTGGAAGGACCTGACCGACAGCGTCAACTTCATGGGCTCGAACCTCACCGCGCAAGTCCGCAACATCGCCGAAGTGGCTACCGCCATCGCCGGCGGCGACTTGTCGAAGAAAATTACCGTCAATGTTAGCGGCGAGATTCTTCAGCTTAAAGAAACCATCAACACGATGGTGGACCAGCTCAACGCGTTCGCCGGCGAGGTAACGCGCGTTGCGCGCGAGGTCGGTACCGAAGGCAAGCTTGGCGGCCAGGCCAACGTGCTCGGCGTTGCCGGTACCTGGAAGGATTTGACCGACTCGGTCAACTCGATGGCGTCGAATTTGACCGCGCAGGTGCGCAACATCGCCGAAGTGTCCACGGCTATCGCCAGTGGCGACTTGTCAAAGAAGATCACGGTCGACGTGCGCGGTGAGATTCTCGAACTGAAAGATACCATCAACACGATGGTGGACCAGCTCAACGCCTTTGCCGGAGAAGTGACGCGTGTCGCCCGCGAGGTCGGCACCGAAGGCAAGCTCGGCGGCCAAGCGCTGGTTCGTGGCGTTGCCGGCACCTGGAAAGACCTGACCGACAGCGTCAATTCGATGGCCTCGAACCTTACCGGTCAGGTCCGCAACATCGCCGAAGTGGCCACTGCGGTGGCACGCGGCGACCTGTCGCACAAGATTACGGTCGACGTGCGCGGCGAAATTCTCGAGTTGAAAGACACACTCAATACGATGGTGGATCAACTTAACGCGTTCGCGGCGGAAGTGACGCGCGTTGCCCGCGAAGTCGGTACCGAAGGCAAGCTCGGTGGCCAGGCACAGGTGCCTGGCGTCGCCGGCACCTGGAAGGACCTGACGGACAGCGTCAACTCGATGGCCGGCAATCTGACGGGCCAAGTTCGCAACATCGCCGAGGTGGCGACCGCCATCGCTGGCGGCGACCTGTCGCGCAAGATTACGGTCGACGTGCGCGGCGAAATCCTTCAGCTGAAGGAAACGCTGAACACGATGGTGGACCAACTCAACCGTTTCGCCGGCGAGGTGACGCGCGTGGCGCGCGAAGTCGGCACCGAGGGCCGGCTCGGCGGTCAGGCCAACGTGCCCGGCGTCGCCGGCACCTGGAAGGACTTGACCGACAGCGTCAATTCGATGGCCGGCAACCTGACGGCCCAGGTCCGCAATATCGCCGAGGTGACGACCGCGGTGGCGCGCGGCGACCTGTCACGGAAGATCACGGTCGATGTGAAGGGCGAAATTCTCGAACTGAAAAACACCATCAACACGATGGTGGATCAGCTCAACGCGTTCGCTTCGGAGGTCACCCGCGTCGCGCGCGAAGTCGGCACCGAAGGCAAGCTCGGTGGCCAGGCCGGGGTGCCCGGCGTCGCCGGCACCTGGAAGGATTTGACCGACAACGTCAACTTCATGGCCTCGAATCTGACCGCCCAGGTGCGCAATATCGCCGAGGTGGCGACCGCGATCGCGGGCGGCGACCTGTCAAAGAAGATCACGGTCGACGTGCGCGGTGAAATGCTGTTGCTCAAGGACACACTCAACACCACGGTCGAGCAGTTGCGCTCGTTCGCCGCTGAAGTGACCCGCGTCGCTCGCGAAGTCGGCACCGACGGCCGCCTCGGTGGCCAGGCGGTTGTGCCCGGCGTCGCCGGCACCTGGAAGGATTTGACCGACAACGTGAACCTGTTGGCGGCGAACCTGACGACGCAGGTCCGCAACATCGCCGAGGTGACGACTGCGGTGGCGCGCGGCGATCTTTCGCGCAAGATCACCGTGGACGTGAAAGGCGAAATTCTCGAGCTGAAAAACACTATCAACACGATGGTGGACCAGCTCAACGCGTTTGCTTCGGAAGTCACCCGTGTCGCGCGCGAAGTCGGCACCGAAGGTCTCCTCGGCGGCCAGGCGCAAGTGTCCGGCGTCGCCGGTACGTGGAAAGACCTGACCGATACAGTGAACGTGATGGCTGCGAACCTGACCGAACAGGTGCGTGGCATCGTCAAAGTGGTGACCGCGGTCGCCAACGGCGATCTCAAACAGAGCCTCACGGTGAAATCGAAGGGCGAGGTTGCGGCGCTCGCCGAAACCATTAACAACATGACCGCGACACTTGCCACCTTCGCCGAGCAGGTGACTTCCGTAGCGCGTGAGGTCGGCGTCGAGGGACGCCTTGGCGGTCAAGCCAACGTGCCCGGCGCCGCCGGCACATGGAAAGACCTGACCGGAAACGTCAACTTGCTTGCCGCGAATCTGACGACGCAAGTGCGCGCAATCGCCGAAGTGGCGACTGCTGTGACCAAGGGCGATCTGACGCGATCGATTCAGGTCGATGCCCGCGGCGAAGTGGTTGAGCTGAAAGACAACATCAACACGATGATCGACAATTTGCGGCTGACCACGGACCGCAACACCGAGCAGGACTGGCTGAAAACCAATCTCGCCAAATTCACGAACATGCTGCAAGGCCAGCGCGATCTGGCGACAGTCGGCCGACTGTTGCTCTCCGAATTGACGCCGCTCGTGAACGCGCACCAGGGCGTGATCTACCAGATGCACGAGGAAGAGGAGCGCAAGGGGCTGAGACTGCTGGCGACTTACGCCGATGACGGAGCCAACGGGCATCCGCAAGCGCTGCATCTTGGCGAAGGCTTGGTCGGCCAATGCGCCCTTGACCAGCGCCGCATGCTCATCAGCACCCCAAGCCAGGCGACGCCGATCTCATCGGCGCTCCTGAACATGCCGCCGCGCAACTTGATCGTGCTTCCAGTTTCGTTCGAGAGCCAGGTCAAGGCGGTCATCGAGCTTGCCTCGATTCACGAATTTACCACTCTACAGACGATGTTCCTGGAGCAGCTCACCACCTCGATCGGGATCGTGCTCAACTCGATCGAGGCGACGATGCAGACCGAAGGCCTGCTGAAGCAATCGCAACAGCTTGCCGCGGAGTTGCAGACTCAGCAAAAGGAATTGCAACAGACCAACGAGCAGTTGGAGCAGAAGGCGCAACAGCTCGCCGAACGAAACGTCGAAGTCGAGCGCAAGAACCAGGAGATTGAGCAGGCCAGACGCGCGCTCGAAGAAAAAGCCACCGAACTCGCGCTAACATCGAAATACAAATCCGAGTTCCTCGCCAACATGTCGCACGAGCTGCGCACGCCGCTCAATTCGATCCTGATCCTCGGCCAGCAGCTCACCGACAATCCTGAAGGCAATCTGAGCCCGAAGCAGGTCGAATTCGCGCGCACCATTCACGGCGCAGGTACCGACTTGCTCAACTTGATCAGCGATATTCTCGATCTATCGAAGATCGAGTCTGGCACTGTTACCGTGGACGCCGAAGAGGTGTTCTTCGCCAATCTGGTGGACATGGTCGCGCGGCCGTTCCGCCACGAAGCCGACAACCGGCAATTGTCGTTCGAAGCTCATGTGGATCCGAATCTCGGGCGCAGCATCACGACCGACAGCAAGCGACTCCAGCAGGTGCTCAAGAATTTGCTTTCGAATGCCTTCAAATTCACCGCCCAGGGCGGTGTGCGCCTCAACGTAGCGCTGGCAAGCGGCGGCTGGAGCTCGGAACATCCGGTCCTCAGTCAGTCGCCAGCGGTCGTGGCATTCGAGGTGACCGATACCGGCATCGGTATTCCGTTCGAAAAGCAGAAGATCATCTTCGAAGCGTTCCAGCAGGCCGACGCGTCCACAAGCCGCAAATACGGTGGGACAGGTCTTGGGCTGGCGATCAGTCGCGAATTGGCGACGCTGCTTGGCGGCGAGATCCACTTGCGTAGCGCGCCCGATGCGGGTTCCACGTTTACACTTTATCTGCCAATCAAATATGTCGGACCCAACGCGACCCAGCCCGGCACAGAGACAGTTTTGCCGATCTCGACCACCGGCGCACCGGCCCCTCATGTCGTCATTGATCGTCCGATCGAGCCGATTCCCGACGACCGAATGGATATCCAGCCCGGCGATGCCATCCTCCTTATCGTCGAGGACGATCCTCATTATGCGAGGATCCTTGTCGATCTCGCGCGCGATAAGGGCTTCAAGGCGCTGCTGGCCATGCGCGGCGACGATGCACTCAATCTCGCCAAGCAATATCAGGCGACAGCGGTATCGCTCGACGTGTTCCTGCCCGACATGCTGGGCTGGACGGTGTTGAGTCAGCTCAAGCAAAACCCGCTCACCCGGCATATTCCGGTCCAGATCGTCTCTCTCGATGAGGATCGCCAACATGGGCTGGCGCGGGGAGCTTTCGCCTTCGTAAACAAGCCCACCACCCGCGAAGGCATCGAGGAGGCCCTGTCGCGGATCAAGGAATTCGCAGAGCCGCGGCGTAAGCGATTGCTGGTTGTGGAAGACAACGCAGCCGAGCAGCTGAGCATCCGCGAATTGCTCGGTCACGATGACATCGAGATCGTCAATGCGGGAACCGGGAGCGACGCCTTGAGCCTGCTCCATCACGAAGCCTGCGACTGTGTTGTGCTCGACCTTCGGTTGCCCGACATGTCGGGATTTGAAGTGCTCGAGCGCATGCGCGCCGATTTGGCGCTTGCTGACGTGCCTGTGGTGGTGTTTACGGGCCGCGAATTGACAGCCGACGAGGACGCTCAGCTCCACACCATGGCGCGAAGCATCGTCGTCAAGGGTGTCGAATCGCCGGAGCGGCTGCTGAATGAAACTGCGTTGTTCTTGCACCGCGTCATCACCGATCTGCCGCCGGAGAAGCAGCAGATGCTGGAGCGACTCAACTCTTCCGACGAGGATCTGGTCGGGCGCACCGCGCTGCTCGTCGATGACGATCCGCGCAACATTTTTGCGCTGTCGAGTGCGCTGGAGCGCCGTGGCATGAAGGTGTTGACGGCTACGACCGGCGCCGAGGCGATCCAAGTCATTGAGGAGACGCCGTCACTTGCGATCGTGCTTATGGACATCATGATGCCGGAAATGGACGGTTATCGGACCATAGAAACGATTAGGCAGGATCGGGCCTATCGCCGATTGCCGATCATTGCGCTAACGGCCAAAGCGATGAAAGGCGATCGGGAAAAATGTCTACTGGCTGGCGCGTCGGATTATCTCGCCAAGCCCGTCAATACCGAGCAGCTCCTGTCGGCGCTGCGCATGTGGCTGCATCGCTAAGGCGCCGCCATGACCGATAAAGTAAACGTTCTCTTGGTCGACGATCAACCGGACAAGCTCCTGTCTTACGAAGTGATCCTCGAGGAGCTGGATGAAAATCTGGTCAAGGCGTCGTCCGCCCGCGAGGCGTTGCAATTTCTGCTCAAAAACGATGTGGCCGTCGTTTTGATCGACGTCTGCATGCCGGAACTCGATGGCTTTCAACTGGCCGCGATGATCCGTGAACATCCGCGCTTCCGCAAAACCGCAATCATTTTCATCTCTGCCATTCATTTGACCGACGTCGATCGGCTGCGCGGCTATGAAATGGGAGCGGTCGATTACGTCCCGGTGCCGGTGGTGCCCGAGGTGCTACGCGCCAAAGTCCGGGTATTCGCCGAATTGTTCCGCAAAACCCGCGAGCTCGAGCGTATGAACTTGAAACTCGAGCGTCACGTCGTTGAAAGAACAGGGGAGCTCGAAGCCTCCAACATGCAGCTCAAACAGGCCGAACAGGGGCGCAGCCTTGCGCTGGCCGCCGGCCAGATGGGCTCCTGGGACTGGGACTTGATCAGCAAGCATTGGCGCTGGGATCAGGGTCAGCACCGCATCTTCGGCGTCGATCCGCAAGACTTCCAGATCAACATTGAGAGCATTCGTGCCCTAATCCACCCCGACGATTGGTTCCCGCTGGTCGAGATTGCGCGCGGTATGTCGCAAGGCGCCCGCACGCAACAGACCGAATTTCGCGTGGTGCGTCCTAACGGTGAAATTCGCTGGTGTATCGGAACGGCGGCTGCAAGCCTCGATGAAGCGGGCAGGGTCGTGCGCATCAACGGCGTCACGGTCGATATCACGGATCGCAAGGAGGCGGACGAGCGTCAGGTATTGCTCGCCCGCGAAGTCGATCACCGCGCCCGTAATGCGCTCGCTGTTATTCAATCAATTATCAGGCTGACCCGCGCCAAAAGCGTGGAGGAATATGTGCAAGCGATCGAAGGGCGCATCAAAGCGCTGGCGCGAGCGCATGCGCTCCTGTCCGATTCCCGCTGGCGCGGCGCCGATCTCGCAACGCTGGTCGGGGAGGAACTTGCGCCATATCGGGCCAGCGACAAGATCCAGTACAACGGCCCAGATATTTCGCTGCAACCGGCGACGGCCCAGGGGCTTGCGCTCGCCCTGCATGAGCTCGCCACCAATGCCGCAAAACATGGCGCACTGTCCTCGCCCGCCGGCAAGGTCAGCCTGGAATGGGCGTTGGACTCCGACGCACTGATATTACGCTGGAGCGAAGAGGATGGACCTCGCATTTTCGAACCGTCTTCTCGAAGCTTCGGTTTGAAGGTTATTGTTGCCAGTATCGAGCAGCAGCTGGGTGGTAAAGCGGTGTTCGACTGGAATCCCGAGGGTTTGCGCTGCGCCTTTGCGATACCGCGCACCGAGTTGATGAAGTCGCGAGTTTTCAACCCGTCGCTGACCACAAATGGCGGCAACGGAGCCGCCGTCGTGGACCTTAAGCGCAAAGACAAGCCGCGCGTGCTGCTAGTCGAAGACGAGGCGCTGGTCGCGATGATGATACAGGACACCCTTGCCGAATTCGGCTTCCAGGTGATCGGTCCGTTAAGCACCGCCTCTGAAGCTCTAGCGGCGGCACGCGAGAGTCACTTTGATGCCGCCGTCCTCGACATAAACCTCGGCGACGGTTTGGTGTACACGGTAGCCGAGATTCTTAGTGTTCGTGGTGTGCCGTTCGTATTTGTCACTGGCTACGACGTAGACAGCGTCGATCCGAGGTTCAGTGACATTCCAATCCTGCAAAAGCCGATCGAGCGAGACACGTTACAGAAGGTCTTCATATCGAGCATCCCTGATCGCGTCGCCGTCGCTTGAGTCTTCCGTCGGACGCCTTTTCAGCGCAATAGCTCCGGAACTGGTTATTCAGGGACACAAAAAAGGGCCTGCGTCGGAAGTCCGACACAGGCCCGCCGTCCGTTATTCAAGCCAGGTTAGGCAGGAATGACCGCGACGATTTCCAGCGTCTGCGGATCAATGATCACGATCTCGTCCTCGACGAGGAAGTATTCGTATCCGCGATATTGCGGAACGATTCGCACGATCTCACTAGGCAGGGTGACAAAGTGCACACTTCGCGGAACCCGAGTCCCGACTGAAATACTGAAGTTCACGTCGCTCCTGCTCAATCGCGGACCGCGCCCGTGCCCGATGACCGTTTTGATCTGCGAGCGCTGATCTTCTGAAAGCTGCACAGATCCGCCACGCACGCCACGGCTCTCGACATTCGCGCCGGTGTTCACGCCGGTCTGACCGCGCTGCTCCTGCGCACCCTGGCCGCGCTCTTGCTCCGCGCCCTTCACATTGGTGCCGCGCTGCTGCTCAGCACCCTTGGCGCTGGTGCCGCGTTGCTCCTGCGCGCCCTTGAGGTTCTTGTCGCGCTGCTCTTCTGCGCCCTTCTGGTTCTTCTGCGCGCCGCGCTCCTGTTGCGCGCCCTTCTGCTCCATGCCGCGCTTTTCGTCTTGGGCGCCGCGCGTCATGCCCTTCTGTTCCTGATTCGCGCCCTGGCCGAGCCGCTCGTTATCCTTGCCGCTCTTCTCCTGGGCGCTCTGGGCGGATCGTCCGTTTGACTGCACGCTCGACGGATTGAGCGTCTTGCTGCCGGACTGGCTGCCGCTCATGCTATTGCCGCCGCTCTTCTCCTGCGTCGCGCCGGACATCGATTTAGATTCGCCGCCCGTCTGCGACTGCGCGGCGGCTACGCCGCCAAACCCGACCACGGCCGCGACAGCGACGGTAGCCAATAACTTGCTTTTCATGTTGCTCTCCTCTTGTTCTCCCGAAGCCAAGCGAGGCCTTCGCGTACACGAAACGCCAACCAGCTCAGCCATGTGCTTCGGAGGCCAACGCCGCTGTGACATTCGCGTTCCGGTAAGTTCCGAATAGAAAACCACGAGGTTCCTGGAACCAGTGCGGAACCGCGCGAAGTAGGATCACGTTAGCTGTGCTGCCGCGCAGTGCACGAGGAGTGCAGCGACAAGTGCTCATTGTCCTGACGCGCCGCCGAACCCAGGGGCGAATGGAATGACAGAGAAAAAACCATGAGTTCTTCGGAAGGCCGGCAACAGCGTCCGATCATTCCGGGGCAACGAGCGCGGCAGGGAGTGACCGGACATAATGTGCGCTATGTTCTCGGTTTCGCGCTTGCCGCGGTGATTGTCGTATTTGGAGTTATTTGGCTGATTTACTTCGCTTAAAAACAATCGATCGCTGCGCTTAACAAGCGCTGGGGAGATCGTAGCTGATCTTTCCCAGCGTTAGCGTTGTTGATTGCGGCCGCACAGGCCGTCGAACATTACCAGATGACGCGATATGGAACGCTCATCGCCTGGGCAAAGCAGTTAGGTCGCAATGACGCGGCGACTCTCCTCAACCAGACGCTGGAAGAGGAAAAGGCGACCGACAAGAAATTGACCCAGATGGCCGAGAGCCAGGTCAATCGCAGGGCCGCTTAGCAGAGCCCGTACTGTCAGTACCGCGGACGGGCGATCGAAAGGGGCGGCGCCGCTTCGGCGCTGCCCTCCTTTTTTGCTTGAGGCGCCTTGAAATTCCCTGTTCTGTTGCTCCGCACGCAAGCACGGGGAAGGGGCAATGGCCAGAACGGTGAATACAAAGCGGGCAAATGGGCCCGCTAAACGGGCCACTCACAAAGCAATCAAAGAACAGCTCATCGTCGCCGGCAAAGTGCTGGTCGCCCAGGGCCAGGACGACTTTACGCGCGGCCACATTTCGTTCCGTCTGCCGGACAATCCGGGCCTTTTCTTCATGAAAGCGCACAGCATCGGGCTCGATGAGATCACGATGCAGAACATTCTCACCATCGATCTGGAGGGCAATGTCGTCGCCGGCACCGCGCGCCGGCACAGCGAGGTCTACATCCATTCGGAGATTTTCAAAGCCCGCCCCGACATCAACTGCGTTATCCATACACATCCGACCTATACAATCGCGCTCTCGGCAACCGGCCGGCCGCTCAAATGTTACAGCCAGCCCGGTGCGCTCTTTTATGATGCGCTCGGCACCTATGACGATACGATCAATCTCATCCGCACGCATGCGATGGGCGCCGGCGTCGCGCGTGCTCTCGGCCGCGGGCGCGGCGTACTCCTTAAGAACCACGGCGTGGTCGTGACCGGTGCGACGATCGCCGAAGCCGTGATCGGCACGATCATGCTGGAGAACGGCGCCATGGTTCAGTTGCTGGTCGAAGCCGCGGGCGATCCGGCCCCGGAATTTTCGCGTGGCGACATCGAAAAGCTGAGAGGCGATATCACTCAGCCCGAACAGTTCACTATCAATTTCGATTATCTCGTGCGCCGCATCAAACGGCGCAGTTGAATGGAGTAGTTCGGCTGTCATTGCGGCAGTCTGCCATGGTAGAACAGGCGGCCGGGTGTTCTACCGTGACGATTGCGGTCGCAGGAGCGAACCATGCCACGTATGAAGGGCGCCGAACTGATCACCGAATACCTTATCGCCAACGGTATTCCCTATGTGTTCGGTATTTGCGGCCACGGCAATGTCGGCATGCTCGATCCGCTCTATCAGGCGCGCGATCGGATCAAACTTATTTCTCCGCGTCATGAGCAAGTCGCAGTGCATATGGCGGACGCTTATTTTCGCGTCCGCCATGAGGCCGTAGCGACTCTGACGTCCTGCGGACCAGGTTCGTGCAACATTATTATGCCGCTCGCCTGTGCGCTGACCGATTCATCGGCGCTTTTGTCGATCACGGCCAATGTGCCGACCTCGCAATTCAACCGCAGCCCCTTTCAGGAGATCAACCGGCACTATCAGGCCGATTTCGTCAATATCGTCCGACCAGTGGTCAAACGCAGCTTTCAACCCAGTCGCGTCGACATGCTGCCGCTGGCCTTGCGACAGGCGATGACAACTATGCTGTCCGGGAGGGTGGGACCGGTCAATGTCGACGTTCCTTTCAATGTCTTTCAGGAGGAGGACGATGTCGAACTGCCGCTTCCGGGGCTGCCCCTCAACGCGCAACGAAGCGGCGTCTCGCCTGAGGACGTTGCACGCGCGCTGTCAATGATCCTCGCCGCGCGGCGCCCGGTCTTGTTCATTGGTCATGGCGTGGCGCTTTCTGAAGCCAGCCGCGAATTGACCGCGTTCGCCGGCACGCTCGGCATTCCCGTAATCTCGTCGCCGAACGGGATGGGCTGCATCGATATGACGGAAGCGCTGTCGCTCGGCTTTATTGGCCGCAACGGCGCATTTCCCGCCAATGAAAGCGGCCGCCGCGCCGATCTCGTCATCGCCATCGGCGCGCGATTTGACGACCGCTCGGCGTCGTCGTGGCTGCCGGGCTATTCATGGAATTTCCCGACCACGAAGCTCATCCATGTCGACGTTGATCCAGCCGAGCTCGGCCGCAATTATCCGCCGGACCTTGCGCTCATAGCTGACGCACGCACCTTCCTGCGGCAGCTTCTTGCCGAGCTTGAACACCGTGGGCTGGATAAGGCGAAATCCGCAACCGGGGAGTGGCTCGCTGAGATAGCGCAATGGCGCACCGAGTGGGAAGAGTTCGTCCGGCCAAATTTTACGGTGCATGCGACCCCGATGCGTCCGGAACGCGTCGTTGCCGATTGCCAGTCTGTCATCCCGCCGGATGGAATCATTTGCTGCGATGTCGGGGTGAGCCACAACTGGTACATGCAGTTCTGGCGCGCGCGCCGGCCGCAGACGATGCTCAATTCATGGGGCTTCTCGGGGATGGGGTTCGGCGCCGCCGGCGCACTTGGCGCGAAGCTTGCTGCGCCGGATCGGCCGGTGGTGGCCGTGACCGGCGACGGATGTTTCACGATGGTACCGCATGTGCTCTGCACCGCCGTCGAATACGACATCCCGATAGTCTGGGTGATTTGGAACAATTTCGGCTGGGTTTCCATCCGTGACATTCAGCTCGGCATGTTCGGCGGCCGCGAACACGGTACCATGTTCCATCAGGGCGCTAATAAAAAACCGTACAACCCGGATTTTGCGGCCTGGGCGAAAGCAGCAGGGGTCGATGCGCTCACGATCAGCAAATCGGAGGATTTCCGCGGTGCGCTTGAACATGCGATCCGGGCAAACAAACCGTTCCTCCTCGATGTGCATGTCGATGCCGAAGTGAGGCCACCGTCAACCGGTGCTTGGCAATTGCCGCCGACTCCCTACAAGGAGCCGGTATTTGGAAGCCGCTTTATTCCCGACGCCGCCCCGGTGAAATAGCCAGCCGCCGGATCTGGAAACCTAACCGCCAGGGACTTGGCTGCTTTAGGGTGATTACCAGCGTGGCGCGTACGAATAGAGGCCGGCGGTGCCATTAGAGAACTGCCCCGTATAGCCGAACGCCAGGGCGTTCTCGCGCTCCTGGCGCTGACGAGCGATCGTTGCCTCCTTGCGCTCGCGGGCAAGCCTGGCGCGGGCGAGCTTCTTGGCGTTTTCCTTCGCCTCGGCGGCCTTTTCGGCCGCGCGCTGCGCCTCAAGCACTTTGCGGGCCTCGGCAGCTTTTTGTTCTTCTCTGGCCTTTTCCGAATTCGTCAACGCGTCGCCGGAACCCGCAAGCACCGAGACAGCCGGCTGTGAAATGCGACCGATGCGCAGCTGGGAATCGCCGAAGTCGACTAAGACGGTCATCACGACCGCAAAGGCGGCGACCATGGAGACGAAGTACGCAACAAGAGAGAATACCATCACGCCCGCTCCGAGCAGGACGCTGCTCGCTGATGACACCCCCGACCTTTGTAATCGCTCTAGAACTGCCCCGGCGCTGGTTCTGGCTGGCCTGCGACCAACGCCTCGTGCCGCGCGGAGTTCCATGCCGCGGGTGGTTTCCTTTCGGTAAGGCGTCATAATCTAGTCGGTAAGGCCTCATTACTTGGCGTCACTTTGCACCACTTGCCACCTTGGCCGGGCGCGCGCCGATTTGGCGCCATGATTTAGTCCGGAACGGCTGATTACACTTTTCCGGCCAATGGTTTTCCGCATTCAGTTCACGCATTCGATCACCTATGCGCAGCGCTCGCGGCATAGGCTCGATATTTGCAGGCCACGCCAGGCGATCGCTGCGCCGGTGATCATCTTCTTCTACGGCGGCGCCTGGCAGAGCGGGTACAAGGAGCTTTACCGCTACGTCGCCAAGGCGCTGGCGCGACGCGGCTATGTCGCCGTGGTGCCAGACTATCGAATTTATCCTGAAGTCCGATACCCGGATTTTCTCGACGATGGCGCGCTGGTTGTGCGCTGGGTCAAAGATAATATCGCGCAGTTCGGTGGTGATCCGGACAAACTATTCCTTAAAGGCCACTCGGCCGGCGCGCATATTGCGGCGATGTTGTCGATCGATCCGCGCTGGCTGGGCAAGGTCGGACTCAATCCGCGCCGCGATATTGCCGGCTTGATCGGGATCGCCGGGCCGTACGACTTGATGCCGTTGCGCGACGAAAAGCTGAAAGTGATTTTTGGCGGCACCGATCGCCCCGAGACGCAGCCGATCTTCCATGTCGCTCCGGGCGCTCCGCCAGCTCTGCTGGTGACTGGCGGGCGCGACCGGCTGGTAGAGCCCGCCAATTCCAGGCGGCTTGCCGCACGGCTTGTTGCCGTTGGTAATGCCGCGACGGTGCGTACATATGAATGGGTCGGACACTTTATCATCATTGCCGCTCTTGCGCCGTTTCTCCAATTTTTCGTTCCGGTACTGCGGGATGTCGACGCTTTCATCGCGGAAACCTTGCGCGCGCCGCGATTTGCTACATCGCAAGCACCGCTGCTCGAAATCGCCGGCAGTTAATTTCAATTTTTTTCTGCGTTATGCTGCGGCGCACGCTTACACCCTTGCGCAAGCCCGCCGAGAGGTAAAAGCTATAGGTCATGGCAAGGCCGTAGGATTGCATTGCGGCCAAAATGGACTGTGACGCTGCACTGTGACGTCGCATAGACGAACGGCGACAGTCCGAAGCACGGAAAACCAAAACAACAAAATCAACCCGATCCGGGAGGACGGTATGCCGATGACGCTCCAGCATTCAAAGCACGAAGTTCCGGCAGAGCCCGATAGCAGGGCGGATGATCTCGTCAAACGGATTCGCAAACTCCGCTGGATGGGAATGGAACAGGAGGCCGAAGAATTGCAGGTCGAATTGACCCGGCGGCGCGCCACCGCAGACTGCGTGATCGCCACACCGCGGGAGACGGACTGAACAAGCCCGATTTCGAACGGCGCGGAGACCGAAGGGAGAGGACGCGATGGAAGTCATCGTGGCGCTGGCAGTCATGTTCGCCATATGGGTGCTGGTCATATGGGGTTCGAGCTACTTCAACAAAAACATCATCTAGGAAGAGATCGCTCACCAAACGCTGTGCTCCGCCCGGCCTGCACAAGGCCGGCAAGCGGCCGTTGTTCGCGCGATACTGAACAAAATAGTGCGACTTCGTCTCAGCGTAGCGTGCCGACCAGCACCATCGAAATTGCCGGGACGTAGGTAATCACCAGCAACGCCAAGAAATTGACAGCGACGAACGGCAGCACGCCACGATAGATCGTGCCCATCGGCACGGTGAAAATGGCGCGCGCGGCGAAAAGATTGAGTCCGAACGGCGGCATGTAAAGGCCAATGCTCAAATTCACCGCCATGATGATCCCGAAGTGCAGTGCATTGACGCCGGCCGCCTCGACGACCGGAAGCAAAAGCGGCGTAAGGATGAGAATGGCAGCAGGGGGTTCGAGAAAACTGCCGGCGATCAACAAGCCGGCGTTGACGAATAACAGCGTTTGCCAATTCGGCAAATGGAGCGCGCTGACTGCGTTAATGAGATTTTGCGGAATGCCGCTTGTCGTCATCAGCCATGAATAGATTCCGGCGCCGGTGACGATGATCAGGATCTGCGAGATCAGCACCACCGAGCTGACGATGATGCGCCACATTTCGGCGAGATCGACCTCACGATATATGAACATGGCAACGAACAGCGAGTATACGACGGCGACGCCGGCTGCTTCGGTCGGCGTGAACACGCCGCCATAGATGCCGCCGAAGATCACGACGATCGTTCCAATCGCCCAGCTTGCTTCTTTAGTGGACGCCCAAATATTTTTCCAGCGCGCCGGCGACGACAGCGGCACCATCTTGATATGCGCGTAGAGAAGCACATAAACGGCATCGACGACGCCGATGAGGACGCTCGGCAGTATGCCGGCAGTGAACAACTTGATCGCCGACACTTGCGCGGTCATGGCGTAAAGGATCATCGAGATCGACGGCGGGATGATTACGGCGACGGCGCCGGAGGAAGTAATCAGGCTGACGGCGAAGCGCTCGGAATAGCCGTGCTTGGTCAGTGAAGGAAACAACAAGCGGCCGATGGCGACCACGGTCCCGACCGAAGTATGCGCCATCGCGCCGAATAGTTCGGAAGAGGCAACCGTCGTAACCGCCAGCGACCCGCGCACGCCGCCGATGATCGATACCACCCAGGTCACCACGCGATTGGCGATGCCGCCGCGCCCCATGATCTCGCCGGCCAGGACGAAGAAAGGCACGGCCAGGAGAGGAAAATTATCCAGGCTGCCGAACATGTAAGTCTGGATCGCCTGCAACGGCACATGGGCGATGGTGAGGATCGCGGTCATCGCGGTAAGAATGAGGACGACGAAAATGGGCAGCCCGAGAATCAGCAGGATCGCCGGCAATATGAAATAGACGAAGGCTGCCAACATCGGCCGATCTCCGCCTAGCGCTCCGACCGATCCACGAGATCCGGGTGCGTCGTGCCTTGCACGACGAGGCGGACCGCGACCAGCAGCGCCATCAGCAGTAGCCCAAGCGGTAGCATCGCTTGCGGAATCGCCAGCGGAATATTGGCGGACTGGCTGCGCTGATCGAGTTCGGCGAGCATCGTCATCACCGGCCAAGCGAAGACCGCGAGCGCCAGGCAGGTTGCGATCGTCGCAAGGTCGGAAAGCACGTCGAACGCTTTGCGCGCACGCGGCGGCAACAGCGTAACCGCCACATCCATACGAATATGGCGGCCGGCCCAGCCCACCGGGGCGGCGCCAAGAAAGACGCAGCCGATCATCAGAAACAGCATCGCTTCCTCCGCCCATGACAGCGACACGGAAAGAAAATAGCGGCCGATGATATTGGCGAAATTGATGCCGACGCTGGCCGCGAGCATCGCGCCCGAAGCGACGCGCAGCGCCGCCATCAGCGCTTTGGCGCCGCGCAAAAGGATATCAGTCATGTGCATTCCCTCGGACGATATTTGCTAAGGCGCAGCGCTGACGGCACGCTGCTTTAGCGCCACACCGCCAGCGCAAGGTGCTATCGAAGACTCACTTCCTGGCCGCGGCGGCGCGGACCAGTTCCAGCATGGCATGCACAGCCGGCTGGCTCTTGGTCGCCTCGTCGGCGACCGGGTCGAGCAGCGTCTTCATGCGGGCAAGATCCTCGGTCGGCAGCGTCTGCACGGTGCCTCCCAAAGCGTTCCAGTCACTCGCCAGCTTCTTGGTGAAATCCACCTCCCAGGCCTGGGTCTTGCCCTGGACTGCGGCGCCGGCATCGATCACCGCTTTCTGCAAATCAGCCGGCAGTGTGTCGAGCCACGGTTTGCTGACCACCGCGATCGAAATGATGAACGTGTCGTTGGTCACCGTGACAACTTTAAGCAGATCGTTCATCTTGAACGCCACAAAAACCGACAGGCCGGAAATGGTGCCATCAATCGTGCCCTGGTCGAGCGCGGGCACCACTTCGGACAACGGCATGCCGATGCCGGTGGCGCCAAGCTTCGCCATTTTCTGGCGCTCGAGCTCGGTGCCGTTGATGCGCAGTTTCTTGCCGCTGAAATCGGCAAGCCGCAGGATCGGGTTCTTCGCACCATAGTTCGAGGAGCCGAGATCGAGCGTAGCAACGCCGACCATGCGTTTGGGCGCAGCGAGATCGAACATCGCGCTCTGTACCGCACGATCCTGCACGGTCGCGGCGGCGTTCGGCTCGTCGCGGAACAGCATCGGCGCGGAGAACACCCCGAAGCGCGGATCGACGCCGACGAAGAAATCGACCGGTCCGATATACCCCTGGATATTGCCGAGCTGCACGCCTTCGATCTCGCGCGGTATCGGCCCGAGCTGGCTGGCAGGGTAAATTTGCACTTCGATACGCCCGCCCGAAGCCTTCTCCAGCTCTTCTTTGTAGAACTTGATGAACTGGTGCTGCGTCTCGTTGATGGTCGCAGTGCCGAACTTCATGACGAAGTCCGCCGCTGCCGCTGGATACAGCGGCGCGCACCAGGCGAGCGCCGCAACAACCGCAAGCGCCGTCGATCTAGGCCCGCGGCATTTTGCTGGCATTGAACTCATCGTTCCTCCCCTGAAGTCCGGTTAGCCCGATCAAACGGCAGTGCGAGCCGTCCGATATTTCCTCGCGACTATAATAGTGCCTGCGGTATTGCCAAGCGCCGCACTTAACGGTCGCGCAGGCGATCCATCAACACCTTGTCCTGACCGCCATCGATCTCGATCATTGTGCCGTTGACGAAAAACGCGAGATCGGAGGCGAGATAGGCAACGAGATTGGCGACTTCGTCGCATTCGGCGATCCGGCCGAGCGGGATGCTCGACGGGGCGAGTTTGTCGGCTTCCGCCACGGAGAGCTTCATATCGCGCGCCATGGCTTTGACGAGGCCGGCCCAGCGCTCGGTGCGCACCGGCCCGGGATTGACTGCGACGAAACTGATATTGTCCTTGCCATATTGGCTGGCGAGCGACTTGGTGAGGTTCTGTCCGGCGGCGTTCGCTGCACCCGGCGCAATTTCCCAGTACGATACTTTCACGCCGTCATTGCCGATCAGGTTTACGACGCGGCCTTTCTTTTGTTTTTGCATGATTGGCAGCGCGTGCTTCATGCACCGCACATAGCCCATGAATTTGAGCTGAAGCGCCTGGGCCCAATCCTCCTCAGTCAGGTGGTCGAGCACGCCGCCCGGTGCCGATCCGGCATTGTTGACCAGAATGTCGATGCGGCCGAGGGCTCGGTGCGCCGATTTGATGAAATTTTCCGCGTCTGCTGGTTTGGTAAGATCAGCGACGATCGGAAAGATCCTGCGGCCGCTTTCCTTGGCGATTTCGGCGGCGGTCTTTTCCAGCGGTTCCCTGCGTCGGGCGCAAATAGCGACGTCGACGCCTTCGCGGGCAAGCGCCCGCGTGATCGCCTTGCCGATTCCCTCGCTGGCGCCGGTGACGATCGCTTTCTTGCCCTTCATCGCCAGGTCCATGACGCGCCTCCGTGTTGACGATGCGCCTGAATTTTAAGCATGGTCGCAAGATCCAGTCATCATCGGAGCCCAACCATTCAACAGGGAGGGAAGAGAAAACTGCATTCCGGCAGGCTTGCGGGAATAGGCATAACCGCGTATTCGTTCCCCACTTAACTTTTGATGGGGATGGGGTTCCCCAAAACCGCTCGCCAGAGCTGATGACTCCTGCCGCTTTGCAATGCGGCGGGGCCTTTTGCGACCCGCCGCAGCGCGGGTTTTTCGTGCCGGTCTTAGCGCGGATCTTCCCACGCGGATTTTCTAGGTCCTGCACGGGCGAAAGGAGAGGTTGATGAATAACATCTGGTTCCAGTCGGCCCTGTGGATGGCGCTAGCGCTGATCGCTGCCACCGCATCAATCTACATCACAATCTCGGCGGCGCTCTTCGAGATCGTCGTCGGCGCCATGGCCGGTAACACAATCGGACTGCCGCTGAGCGACTGGATCAATTACATCGCCGGCGTCGGCGCAGTGGTCCTGACATTTCTCGCAGGCACCGACATCGATCCTCACGTGGTGAAAAGAAATTTCGCCTCGAGCGTGACGATAGGCCTTATGGGCTTTTTCGCACCCTATCTCGGCTGCCTCTTGCTCGCCCATTACGGACTCGGCTGGCCTTGGCCGCAGGCGCAGATCGGCGGGATCGCATTGTCCACCACCTCGGTCGCGGTGGTTTACGCCGTGATGGTCGAAACCGGCTACAACCAGACCGAACTAGGCAAAATCATCCTCGCCGCCTGTTTCATCAATGATATCGGCACGGTCCTGGCGTTGGGATTGGTGTTCGCCAATTACAATCTGTTTTTGCTGCTGTTCACGCTCGCCACGGTGGCGACAGTCGGTATTCTGCCTTTCGTCATTCGCCCCTTGTTCAGCTGGCTCGGCGGCCGCACCAGCGAGCCGGAAATAAAGTTCATTTTCCTGGTGCTGTTTGCGCTGGGTGGCCTTGCCAATCTGGGGAAAAGCGAGGCCGTGCTGCCGGCTTATTTGGTCGGCATGGCGCTTGCGCCGTTCTTTTTGGCCAATCGGGAATTGCAATTGCGCATGCGCGCTATTTGTTTCGCCTTCCTGACCCCGTTTTATTTTCTCAAAGCCGGGTCGCTGATCGAAGCGAATGCCTTGATTGCCGGCGCCGGCCTCATCGGGCTTTTTCTCAGCGTGAAAATGGTGACGAAATTCTGCGGCATCCTGCCGTTGACGCGTCATTTCAAATTCGACCCGCGCGAAGGAATGTATACGACATTGATGATGTCCACCGGCCTGACCTTTGGCTCGATCTCGGCGCTGTTCGGCCTGACCAATCACATCATCGATCAGGCGCAGTACACCGTCCTGCTCACCGCGGTGATCGGCAGTGCCGTTGTGCCGACCTTGATCGCGCAGATCTGGTTTAGGCCGCGGTTCGAACCGCTCGAGGAGGATGCGTAAGCCCGCGCCGATTGCCTTCCGGCCGGTAATCAGCTCCGCGCAATACGCCGGTACGGCGTATAGACCGACTCCCACATTTTGGCGCGGATCGCGGCCGCGGTTTGCTCCGCGGAGCAAGCATCGGCGCAGCCTTCGTTTTGCGCCTGTCGCGCAACCGCAAATGCGACGTGAAACGAAAGATCTCTGATCTCGGTAAGCGGCGGCAACAGGTTGGCTTTTGCATCGCGCCTGGCGGGGGAGTGCTGCGCGATTGTTTTCGCGGCCGCGAGAAACATGCCGTCGGAAATACGGCGCGCACGCGCGGCGATCGCGCCAAGCCCGATCCCTGGATAGACATAGGCATTATTGTTCTGGTCGATGCGGAATTCTCTGCCGCCACGCTTGAACGGCGGAAATGGGCTGCCTGTGGCGATGACAGCGCGGCCTTGAGTCCATTCGTCGATCTCTTCCGGCGTGGCCTCGCTGCGATCGGTCGGATTGGACAACGGAAAAATCACCGGCCGCTTGACATGATCCGCCATCTTGCCGACCACGGATTGGGTAAAGGCATGCGCTTGCCCGGACGTGCCGATCAATACGGTCGGATGCGCATTCGCCACCACGTCTTGGAGCCCGATCCGGCCCGTTTCCTGGAGCGACCAGCCGGCGACGCGATCGGGAGCCTGCGCGAAGGGCGCCTGAAACGGTTGCAAGTTCTTCATGCCTTGCAGCAACAGTCCGGGCCGATCGACTAGATAAAAACACGCGCGGGCGCGGTCTTCGCTCAAGCCTGCTTCCACCATGGCGCGCAGCAAGAGCGCGCAAATGCCGGTGCCGGCGGAGCCGGCGCCAAGCACGGCGACGCGCTGTTCGGTGAGCGGCACACCGGTCACGCCGATCGCGCACAGCAAGGTCCCGACCGCGATGGCGGCGGTGCCTTGGATATCGTCATTGAAGGTGCATAGGCAGTCGCGGTAGCGGGCGAGCAGCCGGTTGGCATTGCCGATGGCGAAATCCTCCCAATGGAGAAGGACCTGCGGCCAGCGCTCGCGCACCGCCTCGACGAAAGTCGAGACCAGATTGTCGTATTCGTCACCGCGAAGGCGTTCGTGCTGCCAGCCGATATAGAGCGGATCGCGCAGGTGCTCCTGGTTGTCGGTGCCGGCGTCGAGCAGGATCGGCAGTGTCGTTCCCGGATGCAGCCCGGCGCAGGCGGTGTAGAGCGACAGCTTGCCGATCGGAATCCCCATACCGCCGGCGCCCTGATCGCCGAGACCGAGTATCCGTTCGCCGTCGCTGACCACGATCGCCTCAATATGATCGTAGCGCGGATGAAAGAGAATCCCCCGGATCAGATTCTGGTGCGGAATGCTCAGAAACAGCCCGCGGGGTTTACGGAAAATATGGCTAAAGAGCTGGCAACCGAGCCCGACCGTCGGCGTGTAGACGATCGGCATCATCTCTTCGATGTTGCGGGTCAACAGTGCATAAAACAATGTCTCGTTGGAATCCTGCAAACCGCGCAAAAAGACATAGCGCTGGAGATCGCTGCCAAGCCCGCGAAAGGCGGCGAGGCGGCGTTGAACCTGGTAGTCGAGCTCGGCGACATGCGGCGGCAAAAGCCCGTGCAGGTCGAAGGCATCGCGCTCGCCTTCGGTGAACGCTGTCCCCTTGTTGAGCAAAGGGTCGTTGAGAAGCTCATAGCCGCTCAGCGCGGTTTCGACATGAGGCCCGAAAGGAGCGGTGAGCGACGCGGACATGCGGCGATACGATAGCCGCGATTGGCGTGCGCCAACAGATAATTCTCCCGGCGCTTTATTGCGCCAGTTTTCTCTTTTTCGGCTTCGCTGATTAGTTCCGCGATTGAATCGGTGGGGCGAAATTAGCCCTCAACGTCGGTCTCGGGCCGATCGTCGCCGCGGGCCACTTCTTCGTGCCATTTGCCCTTGCTGTCCTCCCAGGAAATGGCGCGGGTTTCGCCGGGCATATGCTGCTCGGCGGCGGCGCGCTGGGCGGCGCGGCGCGCCGCATCATGTGTCGGGAAGGTCTCCGAGAACGTGCCGTCGACTTCATAGGCCCAGCCGTCGTCGTGCTCCATGATGCGATAGACGATCTTGGTCATGGGCCGACTCCCATTCTTGAGAACGCGTCCTAAGCCAATTGCGCTCCGCCCGATCAAGTTCCAACGGCTGGCGCAGACGCCGCGGCCGCCTCGCGCTGGCGCCGCGCCTCGTAGGTTCGCAAATGCGCGTAAGCGACCTGCAACAGCGGATAAGCGTTCGGATTTTTGCCACCGCGCTGCAACAGGTCGCCGACTACGTGATCGGCTTCGATCGGCGCGTGGCGTTCGATGTCGCGTAGCATCGAGGCGGCAAATGTCGAGCCGGGTGCCGTGAGCATGCCGATGCTGCGCTTGCGCGCGCGCTCACCCGGCGCAAAGCCGTTAGCCGCGGCGATCGCGCAGCACTCCGCGTATAAATCGACCGGCAATTGGCCGGCGTCGGCGGCCATGATGTCGCCGACTGCGCCGCGCAGCACGCAGGTGATCCCCGCGACCGCTGCAATGATCGCCCACTTCTCCCACATTTCCTGCATGATCGTCGTGGAGAGCTGCGACTCGAATCTTGCACCGGAAAATGCCGCCGCGATTGCCGTGGCGCGGGCCGATTTGCTGCCGTCCTGCTCGCCATACGACACGAAGTGCAGATCGTTGAGGTGGAGGACATGACCTTGCGGGTCGAGCGTTGCCGAGATGACGCATTGACCGCCCAGCATCGCGTCGGCGCCGAACCGCGCGGCAAGGAGATCCATGTGTTTCATGCCGTTCAAGAGCGGCAATATCGCCGTGTTCGCGCCGACCGCAGGCGCAAACGAATCCATTGCCGATTGCAGGTCGTAGGCTTTGCAGCTCAACAGGATGAGATCGAACGGCGCGCGCAGGTTCTCCGCCAGAATTGTCGCTGGCTGCGGGATATTGGCGTCGCCGCGGGGGCTGCGGATGACAAGCCCGGTCTTGGCCAGTTGTTCGGCGCGGCGCGGCCGCACCAAAAACGTAACGTCGCGGCCGGTGTCCTTGAGCCTGCCGCCGAAATAGCCGCCGAGCGCGCCCGCGCCGACCACCAGAATACGCATCACCCAATCCTTTCTCGATCAGATTATTGGCTTGCGGCACCGGGCCGGCGCGGCACCAGAAGATTGGCAGTGAAGACTTGAACGGTTTCGTCGTTCTGGTTGACGGTGGTGTTGCGCACCCGGATGAGACCGCGGTCAGGGCGCGATTTCGACGGCCGCACTTCGAGCACTTCGCTGCGCACATGCAATTCGTCGCCCGGCCGCACCGCGCGCGGCCAGCTCAGCTCGTCGAAACCGACGCCTAGTATGCCGCCGGCCGGTTGAAACTCGCTGTCGACCATAAGGCGCATGGTCATGGCTGCGGTGTGCCAGCCGCTTGCCGCCAAGCCGCCGAACGGCGAGCGTCGCGCCGCTTCCTCGTCGAGATGAAACGGCTGCGGGTCATATTCCTTGGCAAAGGCAAAGATCTCGGCCTTGTCGACGCGCTTGCGCTCGGTCTTGAAAACCTGGCCGGCGGCGAAATCTTCCAGATATTGTTTGTTCATTTGCTTGCTCATGCTGTCTCCCGACGCGGCAGAACGCGTGACTTGCTCGACCACGAGCCGCCGGCAATGGCAGCCGCATTAATCAGACCGAATGCGCAAAGCGCAACCGCTAAAGCGATGAATACGCCAGTTAGTTGGCCGCTCCAGCGCAAGGCGAGGTAACCGCCTCCGGCGGCAATCAAAAGCCGGGTCAAATTGGCGAGAAAAGGCCACAGCAGACGGCCGGCGCCCTGCGAGGCGAAATAGAGCGCCATGCCGAGGCCGAACAGGCCATAGACCGGGCCCACGATACGCAGATAGCGCGAGCCGGCATCGATCATGTCCGGCGCGCTGTCGAACAACGACAACCAGGCGCGCGGAAACGCGGCGGCGGAAAGCCCGATCAGCTCGCACAAGCCCGCCGCAATGGCGGCGCCGATCCACGCCACGCGTAAGGCGCGATCCGGACGATGCGCGCCGATATTGGTCCCGACCATGGCGACAAGCGGGGCGCCCAGTCCGAACACCAGCGGTATCAGCAAATATTCAAGCCGCGCGCCGACACCGTAGCCGGCGATCGCGGCGGGACCCAAGGCGCCGACAAGGCCGGTCGCAATGGCAACCGTGAGATTGGTCTGCACGGTGATCAGCGCGGCAACCGCGCCGACGCGCAGAATGTCCGCGAGTAGCGGCCAGCGCAAAGGAACGCCGAACAGCCTCAAGCGAACGACGGAGTGGCCGGAACGCAGATAAGCGGCAAAGACGGCGCTGCCGATCGCGTAATAGAGCAACGCCGCGACCGCGCCGCCGGCGACGCCGAGTCTGGGGAAGGCGCCCAAGCCGAAGATCAGGCACGGCGACAGCGGGATAAGCACGACAACGCCCGCGCCGGTGACGAGCGCGGGGAACGCCATATTGCCGGTGCCGCGGATCACATTGGCGAGCGAATTGAACAACCACACCAGCACCGCGCCGCTGAAAATGACATGGGAATATATTTTCGCCGCCGCGAGCGAGCCACCGCTGCCGCCCATTGCGGCATAGAGCGGCTCGCCGCCTAAAATAAGCGCAATCGTAAAAACGAGGCCGAAGACGAGGCCGATGATCAGCGCATGGAGCGCCAGCGCGTCGGCATCAGCGCGGCGGCCGGCGCCGAGCGCGCGCGCGATCGCCGACGACATGCCGCCGCCTATCGCGCCCGCCGACATCATCTGCATCAGCATTACGACCGGAAAAACCAGCGCCACGCCGGCGAGCGCGTCGGTGCCGAGCATGCCGACAAAATAGGTCTCGACCAATCCGACTGATGTCTGCGCCAGCATCACCAGCACATTGGGAGCGGCGAGGCGCAGGAGGATCGGCACGATCGGGCCTTCGATCAGGGCGCGAGTGCGCGGGTCGTAGCGTGGCGTTTCGGGTTGCGCCGCCGGTTTTGCAGGGGAGGGGCTGCTGGCCGGCTCAGACCGCGCAGTGGCGCTTGCGGCGGGCATAAACGCGGTCGGCATTTTGTTCGCTCCGCCAAGCTTGCAGGACGGCATATTGACGATGGTGCATATAGGCGTATATACGCCTATATGCAAGACATGCTGATCATGCCGAGGGCCTGAAATGGCAACTGAATGGACCAATCCGGCAGCATGCAATTGCCTGGCGTTGCGCCAGGCGGCCCGAGTACCAGCCCGAGATGACGTCGAGCCCG
>Ga0209465_10000025_pt1 | contig 61769 bp, 64 predicted proteins | sample PanSoiPlot1MoBio_FD_188321 | JGI IMG/M metagenome (GOLD analysis project Ga0209465, IMG submission 188321) | Tropical forest soil microbial communities from Panama analyzed to predict greenhouse gas emissions - Panama Soil Plot 1 MoBio (SPAdes)... | ecosystem: Environmental > Terrestrial > Soil...
CGAGGATGACGATGCACAAGAGTACGGGTAACGAGAGCGAGCGCTGCACAAAAATATAATAGCGAAAGCGCTCAGCTATTGGGATCTTAGCTTTAAGCGCCGTTGTCGACCGCGTCGCCGCTACCCGGCTAAACGAACATCGAACCCCATGGACTCCAAACAAGATGCCCCCGTGGTCTCTGTCATCGTTCCGGCGAGGAATGAAGGGGCAGTGCTGGGGCGGTGTTTGCAGTCGTTGGTGGTTCAGGGCGGAGCCTACGAAGTCATCGTGGTCGATGATCATTCCAGCGATCGCACGCGGGAGATTGCCGAGTCGTTTCCGGTGAGGGTGATCGGGGCCGACGCCCTACCACCGAGTTGGAGCGGTAAGTCCAACGCCTGCTGGACTGCGGCGAAAGTTGCGAAAGGGAATTGGCTACTGTTCACCGACGCTGACACCGTTCATGCGCCCAATTCCATTATTCAAGGAATACATGAAGCGGAAGAAACTGGCGCTGCACTGCTATCGTACTCGCCCAAGCAGGAGGTCCGCAGTCCGGCTGAGCGAGTGCTGATGCCGGTGATCTTTGCAGAACTGGCAGCGACATATCGGCCGAAGGAGGTGAGCGATCCAAACTCGCCTATGGCTGCCGCGAACGGGCAGTACCTGCTGGTTCGCCGCGATACTTACGACGCGGTGGGAGGGCATGCCGGTGTGGCCAAGGCGATTCTGGAAGATGTCGAGTTGGCGCGGAGGGTCAAGCGGGCAGGACACAGACTGCAATTTCGGATGTCGGAGGTTGTGAGCACGCGGATGTATCGCAGCTTTGCCTCGATGTGGGAGGGGTGGACGAAAAACCTGGCGCTGCTGTTTCCGCGGCCTTTGTGGCTGGCCACGAAGCGGATGCTTGAGTTCCTTCTGATCGTCTTGTCGATCTTTGGGGTGGCGATTGCCACTTCCAATGGCCACAGGATCGCGCTTGTCGGCAACGGAGCTCTGGCCCTGTTATTCCTGGCTTTCTTCTTTCGGCGCATTCGGCAGGCTCATTTTGACTGGTTGTCAGATGGGCTTGCGATCTTTGGATTGCCCCTGTTCTCGGTACTTTTGGTAAATTCCTACATCTGTCATAAGAAGGGAACTGTGAGGTGGAAAGGGAGAGTGTACGCGGTGCCCGGAACAGACTTTTCCTCCACGGAGACAGGGAGAACTTGAATCAATCTATTCTTCTCCGGGCTGGCAATTTCGCCGTATTCGAACAAGAATAGCTGAAAGGACATGATTTACTTAACCCGCAAGACTGAGTTTTCGGCGTCGCACTATTACCACAATCCGCAATGGTCGGAGGAGGAGAACCGGCGCGTGTTCGGGAAATGCGCCAACACGAACGGACACGGGCATAACTACACCCTTGAAGTAACAGTTAAGGGCGAGATTGATCCGACGACCGGCTTTGTTGTCGACCTGAAAGAGTTAAAGGACATCCTAAACCGCGAGGTGGTCGAGGCAATGGACCATCGGCACTTGAATAAAGAGGTGCCGGAATTTGCGTCGCGCATTCCGACGACGGAGAACATCGCCATCGCGATCTGGCAAAGGCTCAACCAGAAGTTGAACGTCGCAAAGCTGCATCGCGTGCGGCTGTATGAATTGCCGGATCTGTTCGTGGACTATTACGGAGAGGCATGAAGGCCTATCTCACACGTCGCTACACGATTTCAGCGTCGCATCGATTGCATGCTCCTACGTTGTCAGACGAGCAGAACTGGCAAACCTACGGGAAATGCAACAATCGGTTCGGCCACGGACACAACTACGCCGTTGAGGTGACGGTGAGCGGGACCGTGAACGCACAGAGCGGAATGGTGTGCGACCTGGTGGACCTGGATGCAGCGGTGGAGAAAGAGGTGATCGAGAGGTTCGATCACCAGAATTTGAACATGCTGACAGAATTCGCCAATTTGGTGCCCACGACAGAGAACCTGGCAGAGACGATTTTCCACAAATTGAAGCAAAACTTGAAGGCGGCTCATCTGGAGAAGGTGAGGGTCGAAGAGACCAGCATGAACAGCTTTGAGTATGCGGGAGGGGCGGAGCCGCGGCGCTAAGTTGTCAGCGAACAGTTATCAGTTGTCTGCAAAGGCCGGCAGCCTGAGGCTGTATTGAATCATCAAACATGAGCCGAAGTTCGGGCCGGGAAGACTATGAAAGACTTAATGGAAACACAAACGACATTAACCAGCGCATCGCTGGAGGAACTGACGCGCGAACTGTTGGTGCGGTTGGGGGAGGATCCCACGCGCGAGGGTTTGCTGAGGACTCCGCTGCGGGTTGCGAAGGCATATCGGTATTTGACCAAGGGCTACAGCGAAGACCCGGATGAGTTGCTGAAGGGTGCGCTGTTTTCCGTGGACTACGATGAGATGGTCATCGTGAAGGACATTGAGATGTTCAGCCTGTGCGAGCACCACATGCTGCCGTTCTTCGGCAAGGTGCACATCGCGTATATCCCGAGGGGAAGGGTGATCGGGCTGAGCAAATTACCGCGGTTGGTGGAGGTATTCGCACGGCGGTTACAGGTGCAAGAGCGGCTGACGGTGGAGATTGCGGAATCGATCCAAGAGGCAATTCAACCGCTGGGCGTGGGCGTGGTGGTCGAGGCGCGGCACCTGTGCATGATGATGCGCGGCGTGGAGAAGCAGCACTCGGCGACGGTGACGTCATCGATGTTGGGAGCGTTTCGCGCGCCGCAGACGCGGCAGGAGTTCTTGTCGCTGATCCGGGAGAAGGCGAATAACGGAGTGTAGAGGTTCAGGCGGTATTGGGGAGAAGATTGGGAGTCCGGAAAGGTGGAAGTGAAAGGCCCCTGGTTAGCGCCCAAAAGAAGGGCGCGAATCCTTCTCCCAGCTCAGGACAGGCTCGGGGGCACCCGCGTTTGGCTGGAAAAGTTGCCGTGGTCACCGGCGGGAACCGTGGGATCGGGCTGGCGATTTCCCGAGCAATGGCGGTCGAGGGATGCAGCGTGGTGATTACCGGTCGCGATCCAGCAGCCCTGGAGATGGCTAAAGCGGAACTAGCGAAAGTTGCCATGGGCGGCGAGGTACTGGCGCAAACTGGCGATGTGCGCGACGAGAAGGCCGTGGCCCGGGTGTTTGCGAAGGTAAAGAAGCGCTGGGGGCAGTTGGACGTCTTGGTCAACAACGCGGGAATTTTGCAGAAGCTCTATGACACCGCGGAGACTCCGGTTGCGCTTTGGCGGACGGTTCTCGACACCAACCTGACAGGGATGTTTCTATGCACTCGAGCGGCGGTGCCGCTCATGGGGCGCGGCGCAACGATTGTGAATACGTTGTCGGTGACGGTGAGAACGGCGGTGCCGAAGCTTGCTGCCTACAATGCCTCGAAAGCCGGGGCGCTGGGTTTCACCGACACCTTGCGCGAAGAACTGAGGTCGTCGGGAATCCGAGTGACAGCGCTCATTGCCGGCGCGACGGACACCGAGATCTGGGAGCAGTTCTGGCCGCAAGCTCCGCGGGAGAAGATGGTGCGGGCAGAAGACGTTGCAGCGGCAGTGTTGTACGCCGTCACCCTGCCTCCTGAAGCAAGTGTGAGTGAAGTGATGCTGGTGCCGCAGAAGGGCATTCTGTAAACCAACAGAGTGTGAAGCTGCCCCACCACCGTATCGCCTGATTTTGGCGAAGGGTGAGATCGATGCTCCTACAGGCTCCTAGTACAATCCATGGCGGTAGCGGCGAGCGCGAACAGGGAAGAGCTTGATAAGCGCCATGCCGGCGAGAAAGCCTCCGACGTGCGCCCAAACCGCGACTCCACCGGCATTGCCGCCGTGGACACTAATCGAGGTGGCGGCGCCCAGCAGGAACTGTCCAACGAAGAAGTAGCCCAGCACGACCCACGCCGGCAGCCACATAAACCACATAAAGAAAAAGGGAACGATGGTGAGAACTTTCGCTCGTGGATAGAGCAGGAAGTAGGCTCCCATTACGCCGGCGATGGCTCCGCTGGCGCCCACCGTGGGTACGGCGGAATTGAGGTTGAACAGGGTGTGGACGGCCATAGCTGCGACGCCGCTAATCAGGTACAGCAGGATGTAGCGGAAGTGGCCGAGATAGTCTTCGACGTTGTCGCCGAAAATCCAGAGAGTGAGCATGTTGAAGATCAGGTGCATCCAGGAGCCGTGCAGGAACATGGAGGTGAACACTGGCAGAAACGCGGCGATTGGTGTTACGTAGCGCGTTCCCAGTTGATAGACGAGGTCCCAGGGAACGTATCCTTGATTGAAGAGGACGACGGCAATTCGCGCGGGAACGACTCCGAAAGTAGTGAGAAACGCATTGAACTGGCGCGAGCTACCGGCGCCGATCGAGAGTTCGAAGAGGAACGCTACCGTGTTCACCGCGATTAAAAAGTAGGTGACGTAGGGCGTGGTGACTCGCGGGGCGTCGTCTTTCAGCGGGATCATGGGAGCGGCTTAGGTGCGGGTATTCGGCAGGGAAGTGAATTCCCTGTCGAATTGGATGAGGTTCCTGACAATTTGACCGAGGAACACCTCTGCGTACACGATACCAGAAGGATGTCGCTGAACGGTGTGATGGTGGTCGATAAGCCGCAGGGATGGACGTCGCACGATGTGGTGGCACGGATGCGGAAGATTCTGGGTGAGCGGTCGATTGGGCACTTGGGGACGCTCGACCCGATGGCGACCGGGGTACTGCCGCTGCTGATCGGGAAATTCACGCGGCTGGCCCAGTTCTATCAGGCTTCGGAAAAGGCATATGAGGGAACCATCCGGTTTGGCTATGCGACCGCTACCTATGACGCAGACGGCGAGCCTTTAGGGCCAGTCCGCGAAGCTAAAGTAACACTTGATGGTGTGAGGGGCGCGACGGCTGAGTTTGTAGGCGTGTTGCTGCAGGTTCCTCCACCGTTTTCGGCGAAAAAGATCAAGGGCGTGCCGGCCTACAAATTGGCACGGAAGAAGCAGGGGGTGGAGCTCAAGCCGGTCGAGGTGGAAGTTCGTGCCTTCGAGATTACCGGGGTCCAGGACGACCTGTGCGGGTTTCGGTGTCGGGTGGCGTCGGGGACCTACGTGCGCAGCCTGGCCCACGAGCTTGGGCAAAAGCTGGGTTGTGGCGCGCATCTGGCCAGCCTCAGGCGCACGCAGGTGGCAGAGTTTGGGCTCTCCGATGCCCACAGTTTGGATCAGATCGCTGGTGCGGCCACAGGAGGCGAACGCGACAGCTTGTTGTTTCATTTGCGACGGGTTCTGCCGGGCGTTCCGAGTGTGACGGCGGACGACGAAACAGTGGGAAGGATCCGTTACGGGCGGACGGTCAATCTGGCTGAGTTTTCCGCCGCGAAGTGGGTGAAGGTCTTTGCCGGGCAGTCGGATTTGGTATGCCTGGCCAGCCGCGTGGCGGGCAGTTTGTTTCATCCGAAAGTGGTGCTGTTGGAGTAGTGCGCCGTGGATTAGTTATGTCCGATAAGAGATATTATGTAAACTCCAGTGAAAGCCTGCTGCAATGCGCCCCGGCCCAGACTGCATGCCGCAATTTCACTTGGTTTGCCCATTTCTGAAGTATCCCTACAATCCCCGGCCTAGCTGACTGTTTGCAGCAGCCGCTCCAGATCTTGGCGAAATCTGCGAAGGGTTTCGAGGCGCTCGGGGGTGGCTTCCACGATCTCGGATTTGGCCTGGAAGACCGGGCGGCCGTCTTTCTCCAGCAAGACGCCCATGAGTTCTCCCATGCGCCAGCCGGGGATACCAATCATTTCTAGCCCATTGGGAGTTGACCTCAGCAGGACAATGCAACCATCTCGGAGCACCCCAATAGTGTTCGGGTAGCGCTCGAAGAATTGCAGGTCAAATCCTTCGAGATACAGCCGTTGGAGCTGTTCGGCGGGATCAGGCACGAGCTACATCTTGTAGTGACCCATGTCGTCTTCACCGAGGTTTTCCAGCCACTTGCGCAGGTCGTCGGAGGTGACCCGATCGATGGCGCTGGCGGCTTGTTTGCTGCTCTTGAGAACCTCGTCCTCCACAAAGATGGGGCAATCCATGCGGAGCGCCAAGGCGATGGCGTCGGACGGACGGGAGTCGATGCTGATGATTTCCCCACCGCGGTCTAGCCAGATCACGGCGTAGAAGGTGTCCTCGCGAAGCTCGGTTACGACAACCTTGCGGACAGTGGCTTCCAGGCCGATCAGCAGGTTGCGCAGCAGGTCGTGCGTCATAGGGCGCGGTGTGCTGACCTTTTCGATTTCGAGCGCGATGGCGTTAGCTTCGTAGATACCGACCCAGATCGGCAGAACCGTCTCCGAGCCGGTCTCTTTCAGGATCACGATGGGCATGTTGGTGACCGGGTCCATCATCAAACCGCGGATTTTCATCTCAACTTCCATCGTGGGTCCTCCGAATGTTTAGTGATACGCCAGAGGCTAAGGGTTGCGCAAGTGGGGAAAATGTTTCAACGATTCTTCACCACGGAGGCAGGGAGTACAGGGACAAAGCGCTTAGCAGTCAGCCAAGATCCCGCCGATCGCCTTTGTGCCCAAGTCATCGCCCAAGAGAAGAACGCAAACCTGGCGCGACCGCTCAAACCGTACCGCCTTCGGGCCGTTTGGGCTATCCGGCCAACTCACCCAGCAGGCTATTGGGGAACGACTGCGTCACCAGGACCTGTACGTATTCTCCGAGGCTCGGTTCGGACCTCCCGTTGACCATGAAGTTCAACGTTTTGTTCTGGGAAGTGCGTCCTACCACCTGACCACGGGCCGGGTTCTTCCCTTCCACCATGACTTCCAGCGTCTGCCCAACGTGGCGGTGGTAGCTGGCGCGCTGAATTTCGCGCTGGTGGTCCTGCAGGATTTGCAGGCGGCGGGACTTTTCAGCGTCAGGGATGGAGTCCGCGTATTGCAATGCCGGAGTGTTGGGGCGGGGCGAGTACTTGAACGAGAAGACCCCGTCGTATCCGACCTCGGTTAACAAAGTCAGTGTCTCGCGGAATTCCTCTTCGGTCTCGCCCGGGAAGCCCACGATGATGTCGGTGGTCATGCTGATTTCTCTATTCGCCTCTTTCATCCAGGCGATACGCTCCAGGTATTGCTCGCGGGTATACTCGCGAAACATGGCATCGAGCACGCGGGACGAGCCGCTCTGCACCGGCAGATGCACGTGGTCGCAGAGCGTGGGAACGGCGTCGATAGCATCAACAATGTCCTTCGTAAAGTCCCGCGGATGCGAAGTTGTAAAGCGCACCCGGCGAATGCCCGCAATTTCTCCCACGGCGCCCAGCAACTCGGCGAAGCTCTTTTTATGCGAGGGATCGGCGTAGGAGTTTACGTTCTGGCCGAGCAATTGCACATCGGTGTAGCCGGCGTCGGCCATGCGGCGCGCCTCTGCCAGCACCGAGTCAGAGGTGCGGCTGCGCTCTTTGCCGCGGGTGTACGGCACCACGCAGTAGGCGCAGAACTTGTCGCAGCCTTCGATAATGGTGATGTAGCCGCGATGCGGATTGCTGCGCGCTGTGAACTCGGTGTCGAAGGTCTGGTCGGTCTGGCGGTCATCAAGACCAGTTACGCGCGACTCGCCCGACTCGATCTTGACCAGCATGCTGGGCAGGTTGCGGTACGAAGCCGAACCGGCCACCAGCGAGACGAAAGGGGCACGCTCGAAGATCTTTTCGCCTTCCTGTTGGGCCACACAGCCTAAAACGGCGAATCGCTTGCCTTGCTTGTGCAGCGCCTTGAAGTCTGCCAAACGGTGAAAGACCTTCTGCTCGGCTTTGTCACGGATGGAGCAGGTGTTGTACACGATGAGGTCGGCCTCCTCTTCTCGCTCCACCTGGCGGTAGCCCTCGGTGATAAGCGTGCCCACGACTTTTTCCGAATCGTGGAAGTTCATCTGGCAACCGAAGGTTTCGATGTAAAAGGTCTTTTGCTGCGAACTCACAACCATCCTCTGTTGTTCAAGTATAGCGAGTATTCACCACCGAGGCACCCTTCGACTTCGCTCACGGCAGGCTTCGGGCATGAAGGAGGAACAAATCAACCGCGGATTGACGCCAACGAACGCAGATTACGCCGGAGCACAAATCTTTAAAAAACAATCCGTGAAGATGCCTGGCTGAAACTCTTGTTATTTCGCCAGTTCGCGCTCGATGTCGGAAGAGATCTTTTCCGGCGTAGTTGTCGGGGCGAAGCGCTCGACAACACTTCCCTGCTTGTCTACCAGGAACTTGGTGAAGTTCCACTTGATGGCGTCGCCCAGCAGGCCGCCCTTCTTGTTCTTCAAGAACCTGTAGAGGGGATGCGCGCCGTCGCCGTTGACTTCGATCTTCGAAAACAGCGGGAAGGTCACGCCGTAGCTCAAGTCGCAGAACGATTTGATCTGTTCGTCGCTACCGGGTTCCTGGTGGCCGAACTGATTGCATGGAAAGCCGAGGACTTCCAGGCCTTTGCCGTGGTATTTCGTGTAGAGGTCTTGCAGGCCCTCGTATTGCGGCGTGAAGCCGCACTGGCTGGCGGTGTTGACGATGAGCAGGACCTTGCCGCGATAGTCACCGAGACTCTTGTCGTCGCCGTTGTTGAGTTTGGCGGAGAAGTCGTAGATGGACATTATTAAATTCCTTTAGGGAAAGCAGATCCCTCGCGGGCTAAAGCCCCCTTGATAACAGTAATAAGAAGAAGCGTTGCGTGGCACGCCTGAAGCCGTGCCCTCTGAAAGCTACGACTTCGTGCCGTTTTTCACCAGCTTCAAGAATTCGGCGTGCACGCGGGTGTCATTCGACAGCTCAGGATGAAAGGTCGCGGCCATAACTCTTCCCTTCCGAACCAGTACCGGGTCTTCGCCGCGTTTCGCAAGGACCTCGACGCCTTGGCCAATCTGTTCGATGCGCGGGGCGCGGATGAAGACCATCTCCAGCGGCTGCTCGCCGAGCGTCGATTGGGCTTCGAGGATGGTTGAATCGATCTGGCGGCCATAGGCGTTACGCTCGACGGTGATATCGAGAGCATTCAGGCCCGGCTGGTCGGGATTTGTTACGCGTTTCGCCAGAAGAATCGCGCCGGCGCAGGTTCCAAAGGTTGGCTTGGTATGAACGAAGCGATTGAGTTTCTGGAAACCTTTTTCGCCAAGGAGTTTCAGAAAGGTACTGGATTCGCCGCCCGGGATGATGAGGCCGTCGATTTCGTCGAGTTGCTCGGGTTTGCGGACGAGGACGACCTTCGCCCCAAGTTCTTCGAGGCGGCGGCGGTGGGCGTCGAAATCGCCCTGCAGAGCTAATACGCCGATATTCATCTTCAGGGTATTTAGATTAACCGAAGCCGATCTCGACTCGGCCGGACGCTCTCACGGAAGAGTGTCGGCTGAAGCCGACTCGTGGGTTCAATAGCTCGTCAACCCACCACTCCGGTTTGCCTCGGTGCTGGCTAAGATATACCGTCCTCGGGCTCGCCTCGCGCACAACCGGCGCTCGGCGACAACGTGGCAGCGGGCTGACGTATACCTAGGATCAGTCTTTAGGGACCTCAAAGCTATCGCGCGGCTACGACGGGCACGACCAGGTCGCGCCCGCACTGAACGCTGATGGCTGACGGCTCTGCGCTACCACCCCCGCGTCTGCAGCAGGTCCTTCTCCTCGAGGGCTGAGACAGCCAAACCTTTCATCGCGCCCGACACCTGTTCGCTAACTTCGGCGAGGACCCTCGGATCACTAAAGTGAGTTGTCGCGACGACGATCGCGCGTGCGCGTGCTTCAGCTTCTTCGCGCTCGGCTTTGTCTTTCAGGTCCAGGGGAGTGACTCCGCCTTTCATGAAGATTCCTGAGCCGACGAACACCGCCTCGGCGCCGATTTGCATGATGAGTGCCGCATCAGCTGGCGTGGCAATGCCTCCGGCAGAGAAGTTCGGGACGGGCAGCTTCCCTTCCCTGGCGACCATCTTGATGAGCTCGTAAGGTGCCTGATGGTTCTTGGCAGCAGCATAGAGTTCCTGCTCGCTCATCACGGTAAGTTGCTTCATCTCTTTCAGGATCTGGCGCATGTGCTTGACGGCGTGGATGACGTCTCCGGTGCCGGCTTCGCCCTTGGTGCGGATCATCGCCGCGCCTTCGGCGATGCGACGCAGTGCTTCGCCCAAGTTGCGAGCACCGCACACGAAGGGTGTGGTGAAGGCGTGCTTGTCAACGTGGTGTTCTTCGTCGGCAGGGGTGAGCACCTCGGACTCGTCGATATAGTCCACGCCGATTTCCTGTAGTATCTGCGCCTCGGCGAAGTGGCCGATGCGACATTTGGCCATAACGGGAATGGACACGGTGCTCATAATCTGTTTGATGAGCTTGGGATTCGCCATGCGCGAGACGCCGCCTTCGGCGCGGATGATAGCGGGCACGCGCTCGAGAGCCATGACCGCGACGGCGCCGGCTTTTTCGGCGACTTCGGCCTGCTCGACCGACATGACGTCCATGATGACGCCGCCCTTGAGCATCTCGGCGAGACCGACCTTGAGGCGCAGGCTGGTGCTGGTTCCGTTGTTTTCCGACATAGGTCCTTCTTCCCTGATCGCGGCTGAGAGGCCCGGCAAGCTGTGTTCCTGCGGGCGGGAGCGATCACCCCGTCGTGACTGAAATTCTATTTTAACGCGGCGAGAAGCAGGGCGTAACCCCAGCATTTGGCTTCGTTCTTTCCTACTTACGTCGCATCGGCCTGCTTTTCGTTAAGGAATTTTGCCCACATGCGAGCGGGATCGACTTCGATGAAAGTACCTGTGCTGGTGGCCAGGATCTCGCCCTGGGGATTGCGGATTTCGGCAGCGCGGAAGTGCTCGCGACCGTTGATACCCACTTCCCAGCCCTCGGTGACGAGCTGCTCCGCCAGCGGTACGGGGCGGATGTAGTTCACCTGCATAGTTCCGGTAACGGCGATGATGCCGCGCAGCTTACTCACCTTGCCCATGGCTTCGTCAAGGATGGTGGCGATGATGCCGCCATGCGCGTGCGAGGGTGGTCCCTCGAAGCGCTGCGCCAGCACGAATTCGCAGACGAAGCGCTTGTGGTCTTCGTTGAGGTGAAATTCCAGCTTGAGACCGCAGTCATTGGCGGGGCCGCATCCGAAACAGTTGTGACCGTAAACACGTTGCTGCACCTCGTGGCCGGGGACAGGCTTATGGCGTGACATGTGTCCAAGATGAAGGATAGTAAGGCAATTGCGCAAGCACGAAGAACATCATTCGTGTGCAGGCGCAGAGGCCTGATGGGCAAACTCAGAACAGGCTGGGGTTGTTAGGATTTCCGGAGTCAATATTGATCTGCTGATCCTTTTGCCGTCGGGCCAGCCAACAGGGCTTCTCCCAGTATTGCGGCAGCAGCGAATTGGGGCATTCGAAGGCTTGCTGCCCGCCGTAGTCGAACTCGGTTTTGCCGTTCTTCAGCTTCACCGCGTAGTAGACGTTCCGGGTGACGCTGCCGAACGCATTGCGATTGCTGGCCATGCGAAGGCGCAGCACCAGATAGTCGCAGGCATAGATCACACCGGCCACGAGCAGGATTGCGAGCAAGCGACGTCTCACTCCTTGGAGCCTAGCGCTGGGCCCCAAAAGAGCGCAATCTCGAGAGAATGAATTACGGTGATTTCCTCTGAATAATGAGGGGTTTTGCGCGGTTGAAAAGTCTGCGAGCCACGCGCATCATAGGTCACAGATGTCGGTGATGTGGGTCCGTCCGGCGGTGCTGTATGGCATTCCTAAAATTTAAAGCGGCGCCTCCCGCAGCCAAGCCAATGCATGGCGGAGGGGGACGCGGGCCAACGGACCAATGGCCGCGTGGTGATGGGGGCTCGGGCGGGCGCGGGGGAGGCGATGAGTTCCCCAACTATCGCGAGCGCTTGCGCCGCTACCGCATGCTGGTTGGCTTCCTGCTTGCATCCGTCCTGATGATCTTCGTTTCTTTCACCACGGCTTACGTGGTGCGCAAGGCAGGGGTGGTTTGGGATGCAGCGCGCAACGAGTACACCAGCAATTGGGTGCCAACCATACTGCCGGTTGGGCTGTTGCTGGTAAATACCTGCATTCTCCTGCTGAGCAGCGGCACTCTCGAAGTGGCACGTCGGCGTGCCGAGGAAGACGTTGTTCTTGCTCCCATAGCCGACATCCCGGGGATTCAGGTTGCCCGCAACCGTTCGCTTCCCTGGCTATGGGCGACGATCGCGATGGGATTGGCGTTCCTTGCCGGCCAGTACACAGCCTGGGAGACGCTACGCAGGGGCTACCACAATCCGGAGCCCAACATCAGCCTGTCGTTTTTCTTCATCCTCACCGGAGTGCATGCGGCCCATCTTTTGGGTGGAATCCTGGCGCTGCTCTACGCCGGGATAACATCGTGGATCGATCGCCCGCCGGAAACACGAAGGATTGTGGTGGATGTGACGGCCTGGTACTGGCACTTCATGGGCGTGCTCTGGCTCTACGTGTTTGCTCTGCTGTATTTCGCGCGGTAACCGGGGCCATTCAAAAGACAAAAAAGGCGACCTACCCGTCACTCGCCTTTCTTAAGAAGCGCTTTTGTCTAACGATCAGGCCTTCTGCAGGTTCCGCGCGAGAAACGCAATGCCCGAAGCGATCAGCAACAGCGAAGTTGGCTCAGGCAGTACCGGGACGTTCCCGTTGGGGTCACAGACGACTAGAGTATCCGAGTTGCTGACTCCACCCAGAGAGGCAGTTTTGAGCGGCTGTGGGCGTGACGTAGAGCAGCAACGCAGGCGCGGCGGAACGCATCTCGGGTTCGTTGAAACGGCTGCTTTCGAGCGGATCTGAGTGCAGAACCAGCAAGAGTCGCGATTCCACAAGCGCACACAGTGGAGGATGTACCACTACGAGCAGTTGAGGCCCAAGCAAACTGGCCTTGCGGATTTTTTCGCGTGGCTTTTGCGATCCAATGCCGCATTGGAGCTGCCTCGCGCCAGGCATCCAACGAACGGCTATAATCAAAGGTTTCAGCAGTCGAGTCTGACGCCTTCTGTGGGGATGGGCTTCACGCCGGGCCGGAGGGCTGCTGAATCCTGGGGCTCATGTCGAACGACAGCATCGTAGTTCGGGGCGCACGCGTCCATAACCTCAAAAGCATTGATCTGGACATCCCGCACAATACCCTGACGGTGGTGACCGGCGTATCGGGGTCGGGAAAGTCGTCGCTGGCGTTCGACACAATCTATGCGGAAGGCCAGCGCCGCTACGTCGAGTCGCTCTCGGCGTATGCCCGCCAGTTTCTGGAGCGGATTGAGAAGCCGGATGCCGATATCATCGAAGGGATCGCTCCGGCCGTTGCCATCCGGCAAAAGAACACGACCCGCAACCCGCGCTCGACCGTCGCCACAGCTACGGAAATCTACGACTACCTCAGGCTGCTGTACGCCCGCATTGGACGGACCTATTGCGCCAGGTGTGGGCGCCAGATCCGCAAGGACACGGTGGACGAAGTGGCTGACCGGATGATGGCACTACATGACGGGACCCGATTGCAGGTGCTATTTCCGCTGCGTTCCCTGCCTGCAGCCTTGGAGCCGGAAAGCGCAAAGGGGCGGCGGCCGGCGAAAAAGAAGAAAGCCGCTCCGGCCGACGATTCCCTGCTGAAGGCTCGCTTGACGGAGCTGCGGACGCGCGGTTTCCTGCGCCTCTACCAGAACGGGGCGGTCATTGATCTCTCCGCGCCGGAAGCCGTGCTGGAAGTGAATTTTGCCGAGCCGGTTTACGTGGTCATCGATCGAATTGTGATCGCGCCTGACATTCGTTCGCGTTTGGTGGATGCCGTCGAGCAGGGCTATCGCGAGGCGGGCGAAGTGATCTTCGAAACCTCGCCCCGCGATGAAGAACCAGTGCAGCGCTTCCGCTTTTCGCAGCGCTTTGAGTGCAAGAACGACGGCACGCGATATGACGAACCGGAGCCGCGGCTGTTTTCCTTCAACAATCCGTATGGCGCGTGTCCCAAGTGCCAGGGATTCGGCAACACTATTGATTTCGATCTCAACCTGGTGATCCCCAACAAGACTCTTACGCTGTCAGAGGGCGTCATTGAACCGTGGACGAAACCGAAGTACAAGTCGCTAGCCACGGAGATGAAGCGTTACGCTCGGGCAGCAGGCATTCCTCTGGATGTGCCTTGGCAGGATCTCACCAGCGAACAGCAGAATTACATCCTGAAAGGCGATGGGAAATGGTGGGGCGTGCGCGGCTTCTTCGATTACCTGGAGCGCAAGAAGTACAAGCTGCACGTCCGAGTCTTTCTGAGCCGGTATCGCGGGTATTCGGAATGTCCGGATTGCGGCGGCCTGCGCCTGCGATTGGAAGCACGCCAGGTGAAAGTAGGGGGCAAAGACATCTGTCAGGTGTCGTCGATGACGGTGGAGGACGCAACCAAATTCTTCGCCCAGTTACAACTTACGCGCGAAGAGGCCGACATCGCCGAACGGCTGTTGGTGGAGATTCGAGATCGACTGCGCTTCATGAACGAAGTTGGGCTCGAGTACCTGTCGCTGGACCGGCTGGCTTCCACGCTGTCTGGTGGCGAGGCCCAGCGGATTCAACTGGCGACGTCGCTCGGTTCTCGGCTGGTGGGCACGCTCTATGTGCTCGATGAGCCTTCGATCGGGCTGCACAGCCGTGACACCAACCGGCTGATCAAAATCCTGCAAAACCTGCGCGACCTCGGCAATACCGTGCTTGTGGTCGAGCACGACGCGGAAATCATGCGCCATGCCGATCACGTTGTGGACCTAGGCCCGGGAGCGGGCGAGAACGGCGGCAAGGTCATCGCCAGTGGCTCCTACGATGAGATCTTGAATAATCCGGCGTCTCTGACAGGTCGCTATCTCAAGAACGAACTTCGCATCCCGATGCCTCCCACCCGTCGTAGCGGAAACGGACGGACGATTCGGCTATGGGGAGCGCGTGCGCACAATCTTAAGAAGGTTGATGTAACGATTCCACTAGGCATGCTGGTGGCGATAACCGGCGTTTCGGGCTCGGGCAAATCGACTCTGGTGCACGATGTGCTTTACAACGCGCTGGCGGCGGAAAAAGGTCAGGTTAGCGGCACTCCTCGGGCCGAGGTCGATTTGGTGGAAGGCGGCGAATGGATCGATGAGGTGGTGCTGGTGGACCAATCGCCGATTGGACGGACACCGCGCTCGAATCCGGTGACGTATATCAAGGCGTTCGATGCCATCCGCGAGTTGTTCGCTTCCCAGCCCGAGGCGCAAAAGCGCGGGTACACCGCCGGGCATTTCTCGTTCAACATTCCCGGCGGCCGTTGCGATGTTTGCCAGGGCGATGGCACGGTAACCGTCGAAATGCAGTTCCTCGCCGATGTGGAACTGATTTGCGAGGAGTGCAAGGGTGAGCGCTACAAGCCCGAAGTGCTGGAGATTCGCTATCACGGCAAAAACATTCACGAAGTGCTGGAGCTGACGATAAAGAGTGCGCTGCACTTCTTCTCCGGGGTGCCGAAGATCGTGGAGAAGCTGCGTGTGCTCGATGAAGTGGGCCTTGGCTATTTGCGGCTGGGGCAATCGGCAACAACGCTTTCCGGCGGCGAGGCGCAGCGCATGAAACTGGCCGCGCACCTGCAACCAAAGCAGCGCGACTTCGCCAGCACACAGGCCGAACGCAATCGGCGGCATCCGCGCATTCTCTATATCTTCGACGAGCCCACGACAGGGTTGCACTTCGATGACGTGAGCAAGTTGCTGGCGGCGTTTCGCCGCTTGATTGAGGCGGGCGGAACGATTCTCGTCATCGAACACAATCTTGACGTGGTCAAGACCGCCGACTGGGTGATCGACCTCGGTCCCGAAGGGGGCTGGCAGGGCGGGCAGGTGGTGGCGACGGGAACGCCTGAGGAGATTGCCAAAGTCCTGCAATCGCACACCGGGCAATGGCTGTCGCGCATCTTATCTGACGGAAATCCAAGGCCGCATGAGTAGTGAATCAAAAACTGGGTTCGCGCTGATTCTGATGTTCATGCTGGGCTCTGTACGGCTGGGCACCAGCCAACAGAGCGGGACGACAGTTCGCCATCACCAGGTCGCTGTCGACGAAGATGCAGTCTCTCCCGAACTGCGGGAGGCGGAGATGGCGCTCCAGAAACAGGACTACCGCAGCGCGGAAGTCCTGCTGCAAAAAGCGGTCGCGGCACGTCCGGACGATTACCGGGCGTGGTTTGACCTGGGTTTCGTGTGCGACGCTACAAAAAACCCGGAAGGGGCCATGGCAGCTTATCGCAACTCGGTAATCGCCAAGCCGGATGTGTTCGAGTCGAACCTGAACCTCGGAATTGTTCTCGCCAAGCAGGGCAACAAGCAAGAGGCCGCAAAGTACCTAAAGGCGGCAACGCAACTCACGCCCACCGCACAAGTGGACGAGGGACGCGCCCGCGCTTGGCAGTCTCTGGGGTTGGTAGAGGAATCGATGGATCCGCAGCAGGCCCTGACGGCCTATGCACAAGCGGCGAAGCTCAATCCCAAAGACCCGGAACCGCACCTCTCGGCGGGAGCCCTCCTGGAACGCCAGGGCAAGCTGGAAGAAGCAGCGCGGGAATATCAGGCTGCGGCGGCGCTCGATGCCAAAGATAAAGATGCGATCGCCGGTCTGGCGAACCTATATTCGCAGCAGCGCAAACTTCCCGAGGCCGAAACACAGCTAAAAAAGCTCCTGGAGCTCGATCCAAACAACCCCAATGCGCGTACCCAATTGGGCCGCGTGCTGGCAGCGGAAGGCAAACAGGAGGAGGCGGAAACGGCTCTGGGCGCCGGGAAGTCCGACTCGAACCGGGACCCAAAAGCCGCCTTGGAGCTCGGCACGATCTATGTGAGAGCCGGCAATTACACCGCAGCCGAAGAGCAACTGCGTCTCGCCGTGAAAGGTATGCCGCTGGATGCCGAAGCACACTTCGCCCTGGGCTCGCTATTGATGGCGCAGAAACGCTATCCAGAGTCGCAGGATGAGTTGTTGACCGCGGTCAAACTGAAGCCTGATATGGCGGACGTGTACGGTAACCTCGCCATCGTGGCATCGGAAAACAAGAATTATGAGCTGGCCATTAGTTCGCTTGACGAGCGGGCGAAGTACATCCCGGACAGCCCGGCAACCTACTTTCTGCGCGCCACCTCATATGACAACTTGAAGAACAGGCCAAAAGCGATAGAAAATTACAAGCAATTTCTGGCTGTGGATGGCGGCAAATTGCCCGATCAGGAATGGCAAGCCCGGCATCGACTGATCGCGATCGATCCGGGAAACGCCAGCAAATACGGCGAGAAAAAGTAGCCATGCGCTGCGTAAACTTGGGCTTCGCGTTCCTGACTCTCTTTACTATGAGCTTGTGCGCACAGGCGACGCCGCAAGCTGCCTCGAATCTGAAGGAACGCGCAGATGCGGCCCAGGGCGGGGATCGGGTTACGCTCTCACTGGAATACGCTCACCAGCAACTTGAGCAGGCCAATCGGCTCTATACCGATGGCGATGTCGAGAATGCCGAGGCGTCGATCCGCGAAGTTTTCACCTACGCTCAACGCGCCACGACAGCAGCCACTACGATGAACAAAAAGCTGAAGCAGACGGAGATTGACCTGCGCAAGCTGCAGCACCGGATGCACGACATCGGGCAATCGTTGAATGTCGACGATCGTCCGCCGGTGGAGAAGACCGTACAGCAACTGGAAGAATTGCGCGCTAATTTGCTGGCCAGGATGTTCGGCGAAAAAGCTGAGCCCGGCCAAAAGACCGAGCCGAAGGACAAATCGCAATGACGTTTCTAACCCGATTGCTTGCAGCCTGTCTGGTTCTGGGAAGCCTTGCGCCTCCCTCGACGGCACAGCGCCGCGACCGCGACCCCCTCACTGACGCCGAAGTGGACCAGATGCGGGAGGCGGCCGATTATCCCAGCAAGCGGCTGGAGCTGCTCGTCAAGTTCAACCGCGAGCGGATGTTTAATATCGAGTCCGCGGCTGCCGAAGGCCCGAGCAAGACAAAGGAAGTCCACGACATCCTGCAGGACTTTATCGCCATCATGGACGAGATCGACGACAACATCGAGATGTACGGTTCGCACGCGGCCGACATGCGCAAGGGCCTGAAGCTGGTTATCGAGGCCGATAGCGAATGGCAGTTAAAGCTGCGTCAGCTGAAAGAAAAAACCCCGCCGGAACAGTTGGAGCAATTCTCCTTCATTCTTGCCAATGCGAATGACACCGTGGCGGACAACGGCAAGAGCGCGCGCGAGACCCTAGATGAGCAGAACAAACTGGCGGCCGAAAAGAAGCTGACCAAGGTTTACTCGGAGCGCAAGGATTAATCGGTTTCCACACACCAGCGTGATACGTTAGTCCTACCTTGCGGGCCAAACTCACAGAAATCTTTCACTGCAGTTACCGGGAACTCCGGCCTGGGATTCCTGTGCCTGAGATGCGGGTGGAGTTCTATCCCTTCGCCAACGTCAACAATACCATCCGCATGCGCCAGGGCAAGCTGCACATACGTCTCTCCGACCTGCTGGAAGGAGCGCCGGAGCGGGTGCTGGAGTCCATCGCCCACATACTGCTCGCCAAAATCTTCCGCAAGCAGATTGAGAAGAAGCATGTCGCACAGTATCGGCGCTACGTCACAAGCCATGAGGTCAGCGCCAAAGCGCATCTCGTGCGGCAGGTGCGCGGGCGCAAGCGCATCACCTCTCCCAACGGTTCGGTGTATCACCTGGAGGAGATTTTCGAGGACCTGAACCGCCGCTTTTTCCACGGACTGTTGGGGCGTCCGCAGATGACGTGGAGCCAGATCAAGTCGCGCTCGAGTCTGGCGCATTACGATCCGTCCCACAACGCCATTGTAGTCAGCCGCGTGTTTGATCATCCGCGGGTGCCGAAATATGCGTTGGAGTACATCGTTTATCACGAGATGCTGCACCTCAAACATCCGGTAAAGCTTCGAGGCAGCAGGCGCTGCGTGCATGGAAAGGACTTTCAGGCAGAAGAAAAGTTATTTCCGGAATTGGAAAGAGCTAAGGCTTTCCTCAAGACGCTGTGATCAATCCCCCTGACTGCAGTCGCAATCCCGTAAAATTAAGACCTCCTCAGAGAAGTTTGGTCAGGTTCGATGGAACAGTGGTTGCCTAAGTCTGTGCTCTGCCTGAGGAACTACACGCTTCAGGATTTTTTGGCGGACCTCGCGGCCGGCATCACCGCCGAGGTCACCGACGACTATGTGGAAGCGGGTCGAGCACACATTTTGCAAGACAAGGACATTCCCGATTAGGTGCGCGTGTTTCGCATCCATGGGCCATTTCTGTTCGGCGCCACCGACAAGCTCGACCTGCTGAGCGAGCAGCTAGACGATCTTCCGCCGGTAGTCATTGTGAGGCTCCGGAACATGACAGCCATCGATGCCACCGGCCTCAAAGTGCTGGAAGATCTCGCCGAGAAGCTTCACAATTCCGGCCGTGCCCTGCTTTTCTGCGGAGCCCCGCCTCAGCCGCGCCAGCTCATGAAGCAGGCGGCATTCGATCGCCACGTCGGCGCAGAGAATCTCTGCCCCAGCATCGAAGCAGCGCTCCGCCGAGGCGCCGAGTGTATGAAGGAAATATAGATGGAGCAGGCTAGAAGCCAAACGGAAGGGAGTTAAGCCTCTTCCTCTGAATCTCATATGCCGTTTGTTTTCAGCTCAATACAGCCTGAAATTAACCTCTACGTTGATCTGTACGGCAACCGGCCGGCCGTCCTTCATGGCAGGCTCAAAACGCCACCGCTGTACCGCTTCGATGGCTTTCTGATCGAGGCCCATGCCCAAGGGACGGCTCACTCGGATGTCGCGCGGCTTGCCGTCCGGACCGACGATCAACCAGAGAACGACCACTCCCTGATACTTGGCTTTCCGGGCTTCTTCCGAGTACTCCGGGTCTGGGGTCTCTAATGCTCGCGGCGCAGAAACGCCGTTACCTACGCGGAACGCACCACCACCGTATCCACCGCCGTGTCCGGGACCAACGCCTGGGCCACTACCTGACCCGACTCCGCCGCCGCTGCCCGAACCAATTCCTCCGCCACTACCGGTGCCGTTCGATGCTGGACCCAGAGGAATGCGCGAGAGAGGATCGCCGAGATTCGGCATGTTGGCGGCCAGCTTGATCTCGGGAGGCACGACCACCGTAGGCTCTACCGGCAACTTCGGATTGTCGTTACGAATTACGACCGCAGGCGGCGCCAACTGCTCCATAGAAGCTTTGGGCAGCTTGCCTTTGGGAGCCTCGATCTTGTCGCGATCGCCACCGCCACCCCCTCCGCCCATCGACTGACCTTTCTTGGTCGTCATTGGCAGCTCGGGCGGAACATCGGCATCGGTTAACGTCATCATGCTCTGGGCCTGGTTGTTCAGCTTGACGGTGCGGCTGGTCAGAATCGACAGGCCGATAAGGCCCCCGATCAGCACCACGTGCACAACCAGCGATACGCCTGCGCCTTCCTGCTTGTAATCGTAGGCGCCCCAGATGCTCTTTACGCGAATCGGCTTGGAGCTGACTTGGAGCGGAGGCAGCTTTTCAGGAAAGAAGGCAAACTTAATGTTTTCGCGAAGCGAGCTGAACAGCGAACGCTCGGCGTCCGTGCGCCGCAGAATTCGGTTGTCCTCGATCGGCTTTGAGGTGAGTTGCAGAGGCGGCAGGTTCTCAGGCGACAGAGTCTCGCGCAGATTGCGTTTAAGCGACTGCCACAGCGACTCGTCTGGCAGCATCAGGCCGGGTTCCTCGACCGGTTTGGAAGTCAGCTGCAACGGCGGAAGCTTTTCCGGCTTCCAAAAGGAGCGAAGATTTTCCGACAACGACTGCCAGACGGATTGGCCCAGTTCCGGAGGAGGCAAGAAATTAAGGTCCTGCGCCGGCGGCGCCTCGCGAACTGGAGGAAGGGTGCTTTGTTCAGCCATATCTTCGATCGAATCCTCAGGGTCGAATCGGAAATTCGGTTGAGCCAACGGAACCAGCTGCCCAGCCCGGGCAGGGAGACACTGCCCTCTCAAACCCGACTGGAAACACAAGGTTGCGAATGCTGGGAGATGGCACTACCGCTGCTACAACAACTCCTCCAGCTTAGATGCGGGGGAAGTTGGATGCTCCTCAATGTTTTGAGATTAACCGAGGTGAACCTCGGGAGTAAAGCCCTGCAAGTACGCAAGCTGCTGTTGGACGGCGGTTTGTGCGCTCCCTATAATGAAAAGACTAGGGTGCGGTTTTTAGCAAATTTGTGACCCATCGGAAGGGGAGATACCCGGAGTGCCGCTCGACCTGAAGTCCACGCTGAACCTGCCCAAAACTGATTTCCCCATGAAGGCGAACCTGCCGCAGCGCGAGCCCAAGCGGCTGGAACAGTGGGAGGCGATGCGCATTTACGAGCGGTTGCGAGCGACGCACAAGGGCAAGCCAATTTATGTCCTGCATGATGGCCCGCCTTACGCCAACGGCCCGATTCACCTGGGTACTGCACTGAACAAGACACTCAAGGACTTCGTTGTCAAGGTGCGGACCATGGCGGGTTTTGATTCTCCTTATGTGCCGGGCTGGGACTGCCACGGACTGCCTATCGAGATCAAGGTGGACAACGACCTGGGGCGCAAAAAGCTTGAGATGGACCCGATTCAGGTGCGCGCCGCCTGCCGCGCCTACGCCGAGAAATATCTCGAGCTGCAGCGCCAGCAGTTCAAGCGTTTAGGTGTTTTCGGGCGTTGGGATAACCCATACTCGACCATGACGCCGCAGTACGAAAGCGTCGTGGTCGAAACGTTCTTCTCGTTTTACGAGCAAGGCTTGGTTTACAAGGGCCTGAAGTCGGTGTACTGGTGCATCCACGACAAGACGGCGCTGGCCGAGGCCGAAGTCGAGTACGAGAACCACACCAGCCCGAGCGTCTGGGTTCGCTATCCCCTGACCAGCGACGCTGGAAAGCTCAGTCCTGCGCTGGCGGGCATGAAGAACGTCGCCACCATCATCTGGACCACGACTCCCTGGACGCTGCCAGCGTCGATGGCGGTGACCTTCTCGCCCGATGCGGAATACGTAGCGCTCGATACCGGCGAGTGGATCTACATCGTGGCCAAGGCGCTGGCGCAGCAGACTATCGAGAAGTGCGGGCTTGGTACGGCCAAAGAGATCGCCAGCTTTCCTGGCAAGACGCTGGAGTATGCGACCTTCGCACATCCATTCTTGGACCGCACCGTGCTGGGCGTACTTGGCGACTACGTCACTCTCGACACCGGCACCGGAGCCGTTCACACCGCGCCTGCACACGGCGCCGACGACTTCTTCACCGGCGTGAAGTACGGCATCGACCTGAGCTGCAACGTTGACGACGCAGGTATCCTGCGCAACGGATTGCCCGAATACGACGGCCAGCAGGTATTCAAGGCGAACCCGCTCATCGTCGAGCTGCTTAAAAAGCGCGGCGTGTTGCTAGGCTTCGAGAAGATCGAGCACTCCTATCCGCACTGTTGGCGTTGCCACAACCCCATCATCTTCCGCGCCACCGAGCAGTGGTTCATCTCGATGGAAGGCAAGCTGCCGGGCGGTACGCTGCGCAGCCGCTCTCTCGAAGAGATTAAGAAGGTGAAGTGGGATCCAGCCTGGGGCGAAGATCGCATCTCCAACATGATTGCCACGCGTCCGGACTGGTGCATCTCGCGTCAGCGACTGTGGGGTGTGCCCATTGCGGTCTTCCAATGTGAGGGCTGTAAAGAATTCTTGAACGACAAAGCCATCAACCGCGCTGTCGTTGAGTTGTTCGCGCGCGAAGGCGCCGATGCCTGGTACAAGCGCCCGGCTGAGGAGATTGTCCCAGCAGGCATAAAGTGCGCACAGTGCGGGGGCTCCAAGATCCGCAAGGAGATGGACATTCTCGACGTGTGGTTCGAATCGGGCTGCAGCCAGGCTGCGGTGCTCGGACACGAACCGGGACTGCCGTGGCCGGCAGATTATTACCTTGAGGGTGGTGACCAGCATCGCGGATGGTTCCACTCTTCCCTGCTGTGCGCGGTTGGAGCCAAGGGAGGAACTCCTTATCGCGGCTGTGGCACCGTCGGTTGGACGCTCGATCCGCAAGGACGTGCAATGTCAAAGTCCCTGGGAAACGGCGTAGATCCTGTCGAAGTGGCGGAGAAGCTCGGTGCCGAAATTGTCCGCCTCTGGGTAAACTCGGTTGACTTCCGCGAAGATGTGATCGCCTCGGACGAGATCATGCTGCGCATCGCCGAAAGCTATCGCAAGATTCGCAATACGTTTCGTTACATTCTCGGCAACCTGGATGACTTCGACCCGGGCCGCGATAGCGTCGCATTCGGCGAAATGCAGCCTCTCGACCAGTACATCTTGCTGGGCGCAGCAAAAGTCACCGCCGACGTGAGGGAGCACTACGACTCATTCACATTCCACAAGGCGTATCAGCGGTTGAAGGACTTCTGCATTGTCGACCTGAGCGCCATTTACTTCGATGTGTTGAAGGACCGGCTATACACCTCGGCCCCGAAGTCTCACGCCCGGCGCGCGGCGCAGACAGCACTGTGGCGGCTGGGCGATGGGTTGGTACGGCTGTTGGCCCCCACGATGAGCTTCACTGCCGAGGAAATCTGGGAGTATCTGCCCAAGTTTTCCGGCAAAGCCGAGAGCGTGCATTTGACGCTGTTTCCCGCCCCGGGCGATCTGACCGGGACGGTGCCCGCCGGCTTCGACACCGCTGGGCTGATCGCGGACTGGTCTTCCCTGTTGCGCGTCCGCGACGAAGCCTTGAAGGCGCTGGAAGTAGCGCGCACCGAGAAGCGCATCGGCGGCAGCCTGGAAGCGCAACTGCATATACTGGCGCCGGAGTCGCTTTATCCGCTGCTGGAACGCCATCTCGACCAACTGCGGTACTTATTTATCGTTTCAGATGCCGTGCTCGAGAAGAACAGCACCGGGAATGGCGACACAGGTTTACAGATTGAGGTGCGGAAAGCTCCGGGCGCGAAATGTGAACGCTGCTGGAACTATTCGATTCATGTGGGCGAAGACGAGACGTACCCGACGGTTTGCGAACGCTGCCGTCCGGTGCTGGCGGAACTGGAGGCCACGGAGGTGCGATAGAACTGGGACAGTCGGCAGATTCCCCAGGCGGCTGGCATGCGTCTAACCTATGCATGAGGGCTCAGCGACGCTTCAAGGTCTTCGATTTCACCGTGAACGGTTCGGTGTTAAACAACGATTCCATGCGTAAGTACTTCTTCCTGATTGCGGTATCGGTCATTCTGCTCGACCGGCTAACCAAGTGGGCCGTGGCCCGCTACATTCCGTTGCACCAAAGCCTCACGGTGATTCCTGGTCTGTTTCACCTTACGCATGTGGAGAACCGTGGCGCAGCCTTCGGACTGTTCGCCGACTCGTCTTTCCCTTGGAAGATTGCCGCCTTGGTGGGCTTTTCGCTGATCGCGCTGATCATCGTGTCGGTGTTGCTGTGGAAGAACAGCCACACCATCAATACCACGACGATCGGCCTGTCGCTGATTCTCGGCGGAGCTGCGGGAAATCTCTGGGACCGCGTCATGGACGGGCGTGTCGTGGACTTCCTGCACTTCTATCTCGGCAGCTATAGCTGGCCGGACTTCAATGTCGCCGACAGCGCCATTGTTATCGGAGCGCTGTTGCTGGTCTCGGAGATTCTCTTCGCGAAGTCGCAACCTGAGACGGTAAAAAGCGGATCGCAAGAAGCCAGCTCGTAGACTTGGGACATTTTCAGTTTTGCTTAAGGGGTGGCGCTGCATTTCTCGGCTAGTTTTGAATTGCGGCTTTAGCCGCTGAAGTAAATCCGCCGCCATTACCTCCGGCGCTAAAGCGCAACAGAGTAATAGGCGTCGCCTTCTGGGCGCCTGCAGGTGTCCTCCACCCGTCGTGCTTACAACAAAACTGAGAGGCCTAGCGCTTCGTTTCTGCCTGGCGACGCGTACACTGTTCTGCTACATCCTCGACCATTTTCCAAACCGATGATCGCCCATCGCGTTGCCGCTCTTTGTGGTTGTGTGCTAATCCTGGCTGCTTCGCTATGCGGGCAGACACCCGTCAAGTCTGATTCCATTCTGAGCTACTCGCGGACCTCCGAGGGCATTGACTTTCAAACACGCCGCGGCGTGCTGAGCGTACACTTTTGCGGCGAAGCGATGGTCCATGTGGTCTTTTGGCTGCCCGAGGCGGTGCAATATCCGAGGCCATGGATTGCAGAGACCGACTGGCCGCCCGTTTCCTTCGCCGTCACAGAAGACACTCCGAAGTACATCAGCATTGCCACGAAGCGCCTGCGGATAACCGCTGAGGTCGATTCAGCAGCCCTCATTTATGACGACGCTAGTGGAAAGCGGCTGGTGCACGAATCCCCTTCCCCGACACCCCGCTACCTGACATCTACCTCTGTGGATGGCGAGAAGACCTTTCACGCCGACGCCTACTTCGACCTGAACCAGGACGAAGCCATCTACGGTCTTGGCCAGCACCAGAGCGGCCTGCTTAACCAACGGGGAACGGACCTGCCGCTGATGCAGGACAACACCAACATCAGCATTCCATTTCTGCTTTCGAGTCGCGGCTATGGTTTGCTATGGAACTACGCTTCCCTGGGTCGGTATGAAAATCACTTTCAGCCGAAACTGGCACTGCGGGCCGAAGTCGCAGACGCCGTCGATTATTACTTCATCTACGGCCCCGAATTCGACCGGATCATTGCACAGTACCGCAGTCTGACGGGCTCCGCCCCGCTGTTACCTCAATTCGCATTCGGTTTGTGGCAGTCGCGGTGGAAGTATGAAGACCAGCAGGAATTTCTGGACGCAGCGGCTAGGTATCGAAGCCTACACATTCCTCTTGACGTGCTGGTTCTCGACGCCAACTGGATGACCCGCATGGGGGCAAACGAATTCACCAAGGAATTTCCCGATCCGGCCGACATGCTCGGCCAACTGCGCGAACAGCACGTCCATTCCGTTCTTTCCGAGTGGCCGCTGTACACGCCGCCAGGCGTGAATTTCGATTTTATGCTGGCTAACCACTATTTCGTCACCGCAGGACGTACACAGGCCACCATGTTCGACCGTGGAAGCCGCCTGTTCGATGCCTTCAACCCGGATGCCCGCGCGACCTTCTGGCAGCAGATGAAAGCCAGCCTCTGGGACAAAGGCGTTGATGGCTGGTGGCTCGATGCATCGGAACCTCTCGATCCCTGGGGCGAGGAGCAGGGCGCAATGCTCGATGGCGCGCACACGGCGCTGGGCAGCGGCTCCCGCTATGCCAACATGTATCCACTGTTCGAGACGAAGGCTGTGTACGAGGGACAGCGCTCGACCACGGACAAGCAGCGTGTGGTGATTCTGACGCGCTCAGCATTTCTGGGGCAGCAGCGAAACTCAGCCATCGCCTGGTCGGGGGACATCTATCCGAGCTTTCAGACGCTGCGCCGGCAAGTCCCTGCCGGGCTTAATTACTCCATGTCCGGTATGCCCTACTGGACAACAGATATCGGCGGCTTTCTTGGCGGGAATCCTGATGATCCGTCCTACCAGGAGCTGTATGTCCGCTGGTTCGAGTACGGCACCTTCTGCCCGATTTTTCGCACGCACGGCGCACGCAAGGCGAATGAGTTGTGGTCGTACGGACAAAAGGCGCAGGAAATCCTGACGCGATACGACAATCTGCGTTATCACTTGCTGCCGTACATTTACTCCATCGCCTGGCGCACGACCTCAGAGGGATACACCCCGATGAGAGCGTTGGTGATGGACTTCCCCTCTGACAGGAATGCCCTAGACATTTCCGACCAATTCTTCTTTGGACCGGCACTGCTGGTGAATCCTGTAACAAAGGCCCGGGCGAGTTCGCGGGCCGTTTATCTACCCGACGGCAGAGTCTGGTACGACTTCTGGACTGGCGCAAAACAGAACGGCGGAAGGACAGTCACGGCAGTTGCGCCGCTGGAAACAATCCCGCTATATGTGCCAGCAGGTTCGATCATTCCCATAGGCCCCGAGCTGCAATGGACGAACCAGAAGCCTGCTGACCCGATCGAGTTGCGAATTTATCCGGGTCGCGACGCTGAATTCACGCTGTACGAAGACGACGGCATGAGCTATCAATTCGAAAAGGGAGAGCGCTCAACAATAACGTTCCGATGGAATGACAAGACACAAACTCTCTCGATCGGCCCCCGGATGGGCGGTTTTCCCCAAATGCTCGAGCAAAGAAGCTTCGCGATCGTAAAAGTTCGGCGAAACCGGGCCGTAGGTGAAAACCTAGTCGCTGCTCCGGACCGATTGGTTCACTACGACGGTACCGCACAAACCATCGTTTTAAGGCCAACCGCGAGTAAGGCTAGGAATGGGCGAGGGCGACCGTAATTTGCAAATGTTCGTCCGGAGTACGATAGACATTTAAGCAAGTGCCACCTCCCTGGCCGATTAAGGTGTTTTGTACACCCGCTTGTACACTTCGGCGTTGCGTACGATGGCCTGCACGTACTCGCGAGTCTCCGTAAACGGGATGGACTCAACGAACTCCTCGATATCGCGATAGCTGCCTGCTGCGCGCCAATCCTCTACGCGAGAGTCACCCGCGTTGTAGGCTGCGAGAGCGTACTCCACCTGCCCTCCAAAGTGGTCTACCATCTCGCGGAAATATTTCGTGCCTAGCTCGATGTTGATCGTGGGGTCGAGTAGCGACTCGGTCTTGTAATTGTGCAGTCCGACCTGCTTAGCGGTTGCTTTCCCTGTTTTCGGGAGAAGCTGCATCAGTCCGTAAGCATTAGCACGCGAAACGGCTCCGGGGTTGAACTCCGATTCCTGGCGGATCAACGACGCGACGAGATATGGGTCGAGGCCGTTCTCATCGGAATAGCGCCTCAGAGCATCCCAGTAAGGGCGGGGAAACAGACCTTCCCAGTAAGGTTGCGGAAGCGCCGACTGGTCCATGGCGAAGTAGCCATTGATGGTCCTCTTTAGCGCCTGCAGAGCCTTGTAGTAATCGCCCGCCGCTGTGTACATGCGGGCCACTTCCACCATCTCCCACGAAGGACCTAATGCACTCCCGGCCTGCAATTCGCGCACAGCTAAATCAACTGCACCGGCGTTCTCCAGCAACCGGGAGCGGTTGTAGTGCAGGTCATCGGGAGGAGGCGTGGTCTGCAACGCTTCGGGCTCGATCTTCGTTAGATCGGGAATGCGCTGCAGACTGGCCACCGAAACGGGCTGCGCGTCTGGCAGGGTTGCCAGCCGTTTACGGGCCGCGACTCCGTAGTAATAGTTGCGATAACGTTCCGTCAGCTTGGAATAATACGAGCGAGCGAGACCGTAGTCCTTGTCGTTCTCGGCCATTCGTCCGCGCCAGTAGATGGCGTTAGGCACTTCATTCGAACCCGAATAGAACTCGATTTGCTGGTCGAAGTACTTTTTCGCTTCTTCGGGCCGGTTCTGCCGATAGGTTAGCCAGGCACATTTCCAGTGTGCATATGCAGCCTTGCTGCTGGCGGGAAAGCGGTCGTGAATTTCCTTGTAGTAGTCGATCGCCTTGTCGTAATCCTGGCGAAGCAAGTACATATTGCCCGCAGTGAACAGCGCTGATTCCAGCCACGGCGAATGCGGGCTGGTGGCGCGCATGTGCTCCAGAATGTTGGTTAACTCGGCGTCGTTGTTGGTGTTGCGAGCGATCTCAGCGCTCTCATACCACTTCTCTGCACTGCCTTCGCTGCCATCGTCAGGAATGCGGGCCAACACCTCTTTGGCCTGCTGGTTCTGGCCTAGCTTAGCCAGCGAGTTTGCCAGCTTGATGTTGATGGCCGACTGCTGCCCCGCCGGAGCCATCGGCAGCATTGCCCTATATTCCACGATGGCCGCATCCCAGCGACGTGCTTTGTAGAGTCCCTCCGCGCGGTGCTCACGTTCCTCATAGCTCACCGGCGGAAGCATGTCCGCTTCAGGAATCTTATTCAGGTCGAGCTGTGCCCAATCTGCCTGCTGGCTGGTCGGGTAGTTGTAGAAGACCCGGCGCAGAGCTTCTGCTCCGCTGCGTCCCTGTCCGTTCTGCACGTAAGCCTTGCCCAGAAGGTATTCCGCGTCGGCGCCACCTCCCTCAAGGCGTGCCAGCACCTGCACCGCTTGTGCTGAGCGCTTGGTCGCCAGCAGCGCTTTAGCGTAAGCGATCGTGGCGTCGTTGGAGAAAACGGAATCCGGGAAACGGGCTTCAAAATCGCGCAGGTACGTCAGCGACTCTTCGGGACTGTTATTCAGCAGGTACGAGTTCCCCAGGTAGTAAGCCGTGTAGTCCTTCAATTCTCCGATATACGGCTGCGCCTTCTGCAGCGCCGCAATCGCCGCGGGAAATTGCGTGTCCAAATAATGCGCGTAGCCGATGGCAAACCACGCCAAAGCTCCGGGCTCAGTACCTGCGTGCTTCTCTGCGTAGGCCTCAACACCGGTGTAAGCTGCGGGCGTCCGATACTCGATAAGCTGTCGCGCCATTGGGCGCAGCTCGCTTGACGCCACGAAGCTCTTGTGCAACTTGATGGTCCGCGCGGCGGTGGATTTCTTCCTTGGAGCGTGTTTCTTCGCCTTCGAAGATGAGGACTTGCCGTTGTGAGGAGTGCCGGTTTTCTTTTTCGATGCCGAGGAACTGCTGCTCTTTTTCGGCTGTCCCGATGCCGGTGAGGTCTGGGCAGGCGCGACGCTCGCCTGCAACAATAAGGCGGATATGACGGGGGCAATAAAACGGGCTACTAACATCGTTGGAGACAAGTGTAACCCGACTTCGTCTGCGGTCGCAGAAGGTAGTTAAGTTGTAATTTCAGTTACCTACTGGGAGGTGTGATTTGCGGCCCGGCCAAACGCGATTCCCGCCTTTCCTCTGTATAATGACCAAGAGCCGACGTCGAAAGTGACGTCAAATTCTTGAATCTGCGAAGAGATGGCAACCATCCAACAAAAAGTGGGAGAACCGGCGAGCGATGAGCTCAAGCTGGTTCATGCGGCCAAAGCCGGCGACATCAGCGCCTTTGAAGAGCTGGTGAAGCGGTATGACCGCAACGTCTTTCGCATCGCTCAGCACATCACGCAGAACCGCGAAGACGCGGAAGATGTGGTGCAGGACGCGTTTTTAAAGGCGTACCAGAACCTGGGAAATTTCCAGGAGCAGTCGAAGTTTTATACTTGGCTGGTACGCATCGCGGTGAACGAAGCGCTCATGCGCCTTCGCCGCCGGCGTCCAGAGCGGATGGTCTCGCTCGACGAAGACATTAAGACGGAAGAGGACTCCATGCCGCGCGAAGTAGCGGACTGGGCGCCGAATCCGGAGCAACTGTACAGTCAGGGCGAGTTAAAAGAGATTCTAGGTAAGACGATCCAAGGGTTGCCCCCGAGTTTTCGCACGGTTTTTGTGCTACGGGACGTGGAAGGTCTCTCTACCGAAGAGACAGCCGATGCCCTGGACTTGAGTATTCCGGCCGTGAAGTCACGTTTGCTTCGCGCCCGGTTGCAACTGCGCGAGCGGCTGAGCAAGTACTTCAAAAATCGTGTTGGTGGAGATGGCAAATCGTGAAGTGCTCTGAATTCCTGAAGGAGCTAACTGACTATCTAGACGGGGCGATGGACGCCCAGACCAAAGCTGAACTCGAGGACCACCTCCAGTGGTGCCACAACTGTTACGTGGTGTGTAACACTACTAAGATGACCATCGAGATCTACCGGGGCGAATCTCAAGCCTACGAGCTGCCGGAAGACCTTCGCGGACGTCTTCGAAAAGCCATCATCTCCAAGTGCAAGACCTCGGGCACGTCGTAGCAACGCTCCTCCTAAGTCTTTGATTCCACAAAGCTAGCTGATTTGTTCTCATTTCAGCTCGGATTTGCGCTTCCCTTTTCCGTCTCCCGGTCGAACCTTTTCTCCGTAACTCGAATCTAAGTAAGCAGTTTGGGGTTACCATCGGAGGGAGTGATCCCTTGATGGTTGACTCTGACGCGCTGACGTCGACCTTCGTTAATGACTTTGAGCCGGCATGGAGGCGATCCTATGACGTTCCTCGATGTACTTTTCGGTTGTTCCCACAAGAACCTGAGCTTCCCGATTACCGTCCGCGGAGCGCGCCGACGCCCGCAGGCCGCCGCCGTCACCAGGACTTACGTTGTCTGCCTGGATTGCGGACACGAATTTCCCTATGACTGGGAAGAGATGAGGGTGCTTCGGGAAGACACGTCGCGCCCGATTCCCGCTGTCGCGGCAGCGCCGCGCCGCGTCGCTTAGTCTCACCTGCCAGTAGTATTAGTACGGCGCGCCTGATGTTGGGGCAAGTGTGCCCGACGCGCCTGGGTATCAGGACTGATGAGCACCCCGGGTCACAAACCGAGGTGCGATTTGGTCCTCGAACTCAGCATTGGGTTCAGAGGACCCTCTTAGCGAACAAAAAGGAAAGGGTAAAAGACGAAAAACGGCGCGAGTCTACTCTCGGCGCACCAGATTCAATCATCGTCCCGTTTCGACAACGTCGGCCGATCATCACCTGGTTGCTGGGTGGTTGCATTGGGATTGTTGTCCGCCGTGGTACGCCGCAGTGTTGGTTTGTTGGAATCGGCTGTCAGCGTCACTTTCTTGCGGTTCTGCAGAGACGCCAATCGCGCCTTCACCGAGTCGAACTCCGAAGTGCTGACAATATATTGCGGCTGCGTAGGCAGGATACGCTTGATCTCCTGCTGCGTATGCTCAATGCGGTCAGGCGTCGGAGGATGCGAAGCGAACGCCTTGGCCAGCGTACCGGGCTTCTTCTTGTCCTTGGCTTCTATCTTCTCGAAGAACGAGATGAACGCCTGCGGATCGTAACCCGCCTTGTACATGTACTGCACGCCGAGGTAATCGGCTTCCGTCTCGAAGCCGCGCGAGAACTTCATGAAGGTAATAGGAAGCGCCAGGTTTATGGCCAGACTGGCTGCCTGGTACACGCCCCAGCTTCCGACAAAAATCAGCGGAATCGTCGCCATGTTCGCGTATTGCAGCCGGGTCATCTGTTGCATCTGGTGGCGCGCTGCGACATGGGCGATTTCGTGGGCCATCACGCCAGCAAGCTCCGCCTCCTCATCGGCTGCCAAAATCAATCCGCTGTTGACGTAGAAAAACCCGCCCGGCAAAGCGAATGCATTGATTTCGTCGGAATCGATGACCTTAATTGTGAACGGCACCTTCGCGTCCGAGTTGCGAACCAGGTTCTGTCCGATTCGGTTCACATATTCGTTAATGACCGGATCCGGAATGAGGCGGGCAGTCTGCTCGACCATCATGGCGTACTGCTTGCCCATCTTCATCTCGGTCTCGGTTGAGTACCAGTCGCCGAGACCGCGTCCACCTACGTTGCGGTTGCCAATTGCATCGACATCATCTTTTCCGCCCTTGTGGACGTTGGGTGAACTCGAACCCGAATCTGACGGATTGCTGGAACTCGCTGAGTTATTGTTCGAAGACGGCTGGGTGTCAGGGTTTCCAGCATTATCGGTGCTGTTCCCCGATGTACCAGGGTCAGAGGAAGCGGCAGGCGGTGTCTTTTGCGGGTTTTGTGCGCCCGATTGTGCAGCCACTGGCAGCACTAGGCAGAAACTCAATAACCAGGCCGTGAATACTGAACCAGCGCGTGCGTTCATGGGTAACCTCATTCCCGAGCGCGTCTTCACCCGCACTCTCGCTGTCCGCTGCCGTTCGCCCTTGCGCCGGAAGAAGCGAACCGCGGACCCCCTTATCTGGGCACATTATATGCCCGTTCCGGACAACCGTTGCAATGGTGGATGCAAAGAAACCGCCCCGATATGCCTAACAACCCCGTTCCCGGCGGAAGTTTTCCTGGTGACCCCGGTCTGCCTCGCCCCACCGCTCGCCGCTTTACTTCAAAACCTTACGTGTGACATCATTCGCGAGGCCATCTTTACGGGCTTATTTCTGATGCGCCAAGGAATGTCATGAGCCAGGCTTCAGTACAAGGCACAGTCACCAAGGTCTCGATCGATAGCTTTGTCAAAGAATTGCAAAAACTGACAGCGCCGGATTTCGAATGCGTGGAAACCCCGCTTGCCTTCCTCCACGCGCACCCCGTGGACGCCAATTCGCTAGCCCCATATCTCTTCTGGGACTCCCGGCATTACACCCGCAATCTGATCGATAAGACCGATCTGTATGAGCTGATGGCCATTTGCTGGGAGATCGGCATGCGTTCCTCCATCCACAACCACAAGGACCAGAACTGCTGGATGGCGGCCCCGGTCGGTCGATTGGCAGTGCAGAATTATCGCGTGCTTGAGGAAGACTTGGTAACGCAGCACTGCAGTATCGAGGAAACAGACCGCGTGGAGATCACGCCGCTCAGTCCTGTAGCCGTGGATCCGCTGAATCCGGTGCACGACGTGCGCAATCCGCGCGAATTTGCTCGGCGTGCCGTCAGTCTGCACCTCTACTCGCGGCCGTTCGACTCCTGCGTGGTGTACTCGGTGGAGCAGCACACCTGCGGCGAGATTGCCCTGCACTACACGTCCAGGTACGGCAAGCTGGTATAACACCCGGCTGCTGTTTGCAAGGGCACCGCTTCAGAGCTTGTCCTGCGCGAAGCGGAGGACGCCGCCTATGGTCGTTTAATTTGGTGTCATCCTGAGCGGAGCGATCGCTCATAACATTCCGACTCGTTTTTTTTTTGCGAGTGGGGCAAGAGCGGAGTCGAGGGGACGCTGCTGTTGATCTTGCCTCCGCGATTCGCCGCCCAACATCATGAACGCCTACCGGCACCCTCTACCGGCACCCTATGGAAATGAGACTCCAGACCACAGGGCTCTGCGCTCAACCCGCTTCTTTTACCGCGGCGAAATGCGGCGGATAAAAATACTCTCTACACTGCGCGCATAAATCGTGGGCGACATTGGGCCCAGGTTGAGCTACGAAGCGCGCCACCCAATCCCAAGTTTTCGGATTGTCCTGTCGCTTCGACCGGCGGCAATGGGCACACATCGTGACTCTACCATCCGCCATGCGAAAGCTGGTGTCTTTCGTCGATCGATCGTGTGCCGGAAGCGGAGAAACGCGCTCCCGAAGCTGCGAGTTCACCACCAGCAACCGTGAGTCGTTGAACGCGTGCAGCGCCATGTGAAATAGACGATACTTCTCGGCACTCGAGCAATCGAAGTCAAACCCTATCCACTGGCCGCGCAGCCGCCACGCCTCGGCGTATTTGAACTCATAAAACCTTCGCAGCACCTGCGGTGTGAAGTCCAGGATCGACTTCTCCCTCACTTCCTCGCCCGAAACCCCGATGCCTCCGTTTTCAGAGGCGAACTTGTCCCAGCCGCGATTGCACTCCACAATACGAAGGTTGCTGTCGAGCAGGCATATTACTTCACCCTCCGTTGTGAGGATGTGATCGACCCAACTTGGTACTCTGCTCACCACGGATGTACGGTACCGCCCCTATAACGGTGAGCTTACTTCCCTCCGGCAACCGCTTTCAAGTAGCGATAATAAAAATCGACGCCGCCATAATAGGAATCCACTGGAAGCCGCTCATCACGGCCGTGGGAGCGGTCATCGTCGATATCAATCGCCAAGCCGCAAACCCCATAGGTCGGGATTCCGGCTGGGTTCGTGTACACCCCATCTGTCGCCCCGGTCCCCATCGTCGGAACCACCGGAGCCCCAGGCCACATCTCCGCAGATATCTGCTTCAAAGGATCCATGACATCCGGATTCAGCGGCACCGGCGACAGAGCGATTCTTTCGCGGTCTCCCATGATTACCTTCATGCCGTTGTTGACATAAGTAACCGACACCTTGGGATCGTTCACCACCTTCACTAGCTCATTCAGGATCTCGGCTCGCGAGTGTCCGGGAAGAATGCGGCAGTTCACATTGGCAGTTGCCCGTTGCGGTAAGGCGTTGTTGGCGTGCCCAGCCTGGAGGCGCGTGGCAACGCAAGTGGTGTGCATCGTGGAGTTGTAATAGGCGTCGCGGGAGAGGCGTTCAATGGCGGCCTGGTCAGCTGGGGTCTTGGTGACCGCAAGCATATCGGCCGCTTCCTGACCTGTCTTTACTCTCGCTGTCTGCTCAAAGAACGTCCGGGTCACATCGTTGAGCTCAAACGGAAATTTGTAGTTCTGCAAACGCACGAGCGCGTCCGCCAGTCGAGAAATTGCGTTCTCCGGAGTCGGTATGGAGCTATGACCGCCCGGATTCGTCACCTCCAGCTCGTAATCTGCGTACAGCTTTTCGCTCGCGCCCATCTCGACGATGAAGGGCTTTCCCTTCTCCGTAGTAACGCCACCGCCGTCAGCATTCAGCGCGAACTCCGCATCTACCAGTTCGCGATGGTTCTTCAGCAGCCAGTCGATACCGTTGGCTTTCCCACCCTCCTCATCGGCGGTTAGCGCAAGGATAATGTCTCGATCGGGTTTATACCCCTCCCGTTTCAACCGGATCAGGTTGACGACGAAGATCGCGTCCGAGGCCTTCATGTCCTCCACGCCGCGCGCGTAGAAATATCCATCTTTCTCGACCAACTGAAAAGGATTGGTCGTCCAGTCTTCGCGGTTGGCTTCGACCACGTCGAGATGTCCCATCAGCAGCACTGGCTTCTTAGCGCCCGTGCTGCGCAGCCGAACCACCAGGTTCTCCTTGCGATCATTCGGACCGCCAATAAAGATGTCGCTCTCCGCAAATCCAGCGTCCCGAAAACGCTTCGCCATAGCTTCCGAGGCGGTAGTCACGTTGCCCACAGAGTCTGTAGTGTTGATTTCGATGAGTTCCTTCAGGACTTGGTGGGAAAATTGACGGTCTGCTGAGGTGACTTGCGGGAAGGAGGGCAGAACGCAAAGCAGCCACGATGCGCAGAAAGACAGCGCCTTAATTTTCAAATCAAATGTCTCCAGCTCACTAAGAGGTGATGTGTTGAAGGCTTGTAAATGAGAGTATCAAACCTGCAATCCGATTGTCAGAGGAACCAATTGACGGGCATACTCTTGCCATGACCGGTGTGCATCGGATTCGCTTTCATCGCTTCATCTTTGCCGCCGCTATCCTTGTGTTGTTCGCAGCGGCGCTCAACGCGCAGGAGGCCCTGAAGCCAAAGATGGATGAACAGGCTTCTTTTGACGTAATTGGTATCTCGACGCGCACCAACAACGCCGCCGAAACCGGACCGAACGGCGAGATCCCCAAGCTCTGGGAGCGGCTCTTCGTGCAAGGCATCTTAAACAACATTCCGGACCGAACAGACGACGCCATTGTGGTGGTGTACACCAACTACGCCAGCGACTGGAACGGCGACTACACCTACATCCTGGGTGCGAAGGTGAAGCCCGGCACCAAGGCTCCGAATGGAATGGTCGCCGTGACGGTTGCGCCGGGAAAGTACGCAGAGTTCGTCACCGGCAAAGGCCCGGGCGCCGAGGTCGTGCCCGCAGCCTGGAGACAGATCTACGGTTATTTCCAGCAACCCGGCGTTTCGCCCCGGGCCTACAAGACCGACTTCGAGCGCTATACGGAAATGTCGGATCCGAACCAAGTGCAGGGGCACATCTACATCGGGGTGAAGCCGTAGGGCGAAGCGCGTCTGGGCTGAGACCAAAGCTAAAGCCTAAGTGGATTTGCCCCGTTTAACCGGACTCAAGTCCGTTGCTTCCGCCTATCGCTGGTTGATGTACTGAATCACCTGTAACACCACGTCGCCCGCGATTTCGAGGGACTTCGGGCTGAGTTTGTCCATCGTGTCCTGAGTGGTGTGATGGTACGCGTTGGCGTAGCCGTAGTCGATGTCGATGATGTCCACCACCGGCACGCCGATCCTGGCAAAGGGCATGTGATCGTCATCGATGGCGGTTTCCGTCTTGAAGAAGTGCGACTGATATCCGAGTGCGGTTGCGGCCTGCAAGACCAGAGCACTCAACCAAGGAGTGGAGTTGTCGTCCTTCTGAATATCAAGGTCGGCGTCGCCGATCATGTCGAGCAAGATGAAGGCCTTGATATTTGCGGCCGTGCCATCTTTTTGCCAACGCGCTGCGAGATGCTTGGTGCCGTAGAGACTGTCGGCGTCGCTCCACTTCACGAAGGCTTCTTCTCCGTCGGTCCACAGCAGCCAGACGCTGTAGCCGTCCAGCCGCTTGCCGCGAAGCTGGTTTGCCAGCTCCAGTAGCAGTCCTGTAGTCGAGCCGCCATCGTTGGCGCCAACGAATTCATTGGGTAAGGGGTAGTTCGTTTCGTAATGCCCGGCAATGACGATGATGCCGTCCTTCTTGCCGGGAAATTTGGCAATGATGTTGTGGATGGGAAACTTGCCTGCCGGCGTGTCGGCGGTGAAGTTGTCGAGCTCGACGCTATCGCCCTTGAGTTTCGACAGGATGTATTGCTCGGCCTTGGCGTGTCCCGGGCTTCCCGGCTTGCGGGAGCCGATGGCAACGAACTCCTTCACATACTGAAAGGCGCGGGTGGAGTTGATCTTGGGAGCAGGCTCGGTCTGAGTCGGCCAGGCTGCTGCGGGTGCCGATGCGGAGGTCTCGGCAGCGGCGGAGGGCCCGGCCTCATTGGTGCTTGCGGCTTGCGTCTCGGCTTTCGGCTTGGTGCAGGCAACCGAGGTGAGCAGGCATAGGAGACAGGAGAGAACGGTTCGCCGGGCGATCATGCGGAACTAATTGTAAATGTGCCCGAACATGGAAAACGGCGATTGGCAAATGAGAGGTGCTCTCTCGTCAAAACCTGTTATCTGCCGGTCAGAGCGTAGGGCGATTACCTTGTCGCGAGCCATTCACCCCACCTAGGTTGAATGACGCTCATTTGAGCTGCTGCTATAGTCCAGCGCCAATGGCTTGAGGGTGTGCGCGGGGCGCCTGTTACTCCTGAAATTTCACTGCTCACTGCGACGGAAATCGATGGGGAGACGTTTGCCTTGCTGACAGCCTGCGTAAGACACTCCGACCAAAAATCGAGCTGGCGGAAGGTCATGCGTAGCTATGGTAAACGCGGTATCGTGGTGAACCGGAGAAATGGGTCCGTGGCAATCGACTCGAATCAGCTTCTACCCCGATTTCGCCGGCGAATCTCTGACCCTGAAATGCTTGACCTTAGCAAGAAGTTGATCGCAATCCCATCGGAGAACCCTCCGGGCAACCGCTATGAGGACTGCATCCAGATTCTGCTCGAAGAGTTGCGGCGGCTCGGGTTTGACGAGGTGAGGTGTGAAGGTCTGTGTGTGCTCGGCTCGGTAGGTAGAGGCCCGCGAACACTGTATTTCAGCGGCCACTACGACGTGGTTCCGGCGCAAAGCGTCGATCAATTTCAGCCGCGCGTTGAAGGCACCAATCTCTTCGGCCGCGGATCATCGGACATGAAAAGCGGCCTTGCGGCAATGATTCATGCAGCCGCCGCTGCCCGTGACGAAGGCACCCTAGAGTGCGGGCGCGTGGGAATCGTGCTCGTGCCTGACGAAGAAACCGCTGGCCCTTATGGGTCTCGCGACCTCGATGCGCGCGGACTCTTGGGGCAGGACGCTATCGGAATGTTGACACCGGAACCGACGGGCGGAGTGATCTGGAATGCCAACCGGGGCGCGATTTCGCTGCGAGCCTCCTTGCGCGGCAAGGCTGCCCACGTTGGACGGCAGTTTGAAGGCGTGAACGCCTTTGAGCGTGCGCTGCCTACTGTCATCCGTCTCGCCGAGATCAAGCAGGAGGTCGAGACTCGCGAAACGCAGCACAATATCGCTCCCCGCGCGGCGCGAAAATCGATCCTGTTACTGGGTGGCCATGTGGAGGCCGGAACAAACTTTAATGTCACACCCGACTTTTTTTCGTTCACGATCGACCGCCGCATTAACCCCGAAGAAGACTTACGGGAGGAGAAGCGTCGCTTGCTCGACGCACTTGACGACGGGTTCGAGGTTGAGACGCTGCAAGAGGAGTCATCGGCAGCAACTCCCGCGACCGACCCCCTGGGCGCAGTGCTGTCGCGACACATCGCAAGCGTGACTGGCAAAGAAGCCGCGTTCGAAATGTGTCCGGGACTACTGGAGACGCGATTCTATGCCGCGAAGGGGATTCCGGCGTTTTCCTACGGGCCCGGCCTCCTATCCGTCTCGCACGGACCAAATGAGTTCGTCCCGATTCGCAACATCGTTGATACGGCTGTCATTTACGCACTGACGGCAGCCGAAGTGCTGGGCTGACATCTTCACAGCGCCCCAGGTTCCTCTCCGTTCGCCAGATGTTTTGTTCGTGTCGTAGCGTGAGGGGGGAGCAACGACTGCCAAAGCTCCGGCATCGTAGCTTCTGGAGTCGCAACCTGGAAACAAATGTGGAATGCAGAAGCATTTGAATTCGTAGAACATCTACAGGGCGTGCTTATTGGCGCAGAAGAGCGGAGATACCGCTCTGTGTCTTTCACTCATGCAGCAAAGCATTGGCGTTTGGCTCTTGTCCTGGCTGGTGGCGGGCTTTTGGCTTTGAGTACTTGGCACTGTCCGCTGGCCGCTCAGGAGAGCGCATCGCCCGTGCATTCGGATAACGCCCAGCCTGACGAGAGGATCTTGCTACCCGCCGGCACGGAAATCTCGGTGCGCATCGCTGACAGAGTGGACACCAACCATCTTCACTCCGGCGACCTGCTGACCGGAATTGTCGATCCGTCGCTGATGTACAACGAGCGCGTTGTGATCCCGCGCGGCACAGAGGCACACTTGCGGTTGGTGGAGAACAAGAAGGGTGGTCATGTGTATGGAAAGGCTGAGGTGCAGATCGAACTGACGGGCCTAGTGATGAACGGTCAAGAGCTAGAAGTCGTGAGCGATACGTACCAAAAGGACCAAGGGGTAATCGCCGCCAAGGTTAAGGGCGCTGGGCCAGCCAGCGCCGGAGCGGGAGCGAACGTGGCAACCGGCAGCGGCCCAGGCGCAGGCGTGAGTCCGGTAGTCGCCATATTTCATGCCGCGAAGGTGGACCTGCCTCCAGAAACCCGGGTTAAGTTTACCCTTACAGCTCCGCTTACGTTTATTAAGCCGCCGGCGGACGCTGGGAAGTGAGTCGGGAGTTCGGGTAAGCACATCAGCCGCCCTTGCGAGCAGCCGGTCGGAACCAACACTAATTGCTAACTGCTAATGGCTGCTTTATCCCGCCACCTCTTCCAACTGCTTCTGGTCGATGTCGAAGTTGGAGTAGACGTGTTGAACGTCGTCGTGGTCTTCTAAGGCCTCGAGCAGGCGGATCATGGTGTTGGCCTGCTGGCCTTCGAGCTTGGTGTAGGTTTGGGGGATCATGCCGATCTCGGCGACTTCAGGAGTGATGCCGGCCTTCTTCACCGCTTCGAGCACCGCTTCATAGGCGGAGGGATCGGTCAAGACTTCCCAGCTTTCGCCATCGTCTTTCAGGTCATCAGCACCCGCGTCGAGAACGATGTTCATCAGGTCGTCTTCCTTGGCAGCCGACTTGGGAATCACAATGTCGCCCTTCTTGTGAAACATGTAGGCGACCGATCCGGCTGCACCCAGGTTCCCGCCGTTCTTGGTGAAGGCGTGACGGATCTCGCTAACTGTACGGTTGCGGTTGTCTGTGGAAACTTCGACCAGGATGGCCACACCGCCGGGACCGTAGCCCTCGAAGGTGATCTCTTCGTAGGTAACACCGGGCAGCTCGCCGGTACCGCGCTGAATAGCGCGCTTGATGTTGTCGGCGGGCATGTTCTCAGCCTTGGCCGCGGCTACCGCAGTTCGCAAACGCGGGTTCTTGTCGGGATCCCCGCCGCTCTTGGCCGCCATTGTGATCTCCTTGATCAGGCGGGTAAAAATCTTGCCGCGCTTGGCGTCGAGTGCGCCCTTTTTGTGCTTAATTGTGGCCCATTTGGAATGGCCGGACATAGGAAGACCTCGTGTACTCGGTGGCTATTTGGATACCCAAAATCTGCCGCGTGAGCATGATAAAAAGGCTTGCGTCGGAGAGCGCAAACCCTTCTGGGCAAACAATAATTATAGCACCGGCGTTAAGTCCGAATTGTCGGCAATGCATTGGTTCTGAAGTTCAAACAGGCCGGGCATACTCGTGATTGGCGAACCAGAACTCAAGGATGTTGCCGCGTTTGGCTCGAACTCGAACCGACCGCTTGAGTGCGTCGACCGCATAGGAATGTAAGAAAGGTAAAAGTACGAGGGCACTGCGATCGGGCGAGGCTGGCGGCGCAGAATTGCCGGAAGCCACGACGCACGACCCTCAGCTTGGCGCCAGCCATTCGTGCACCCCGCTTGCAGCTTATCGCACTCCTTTTTTTTTGGCGGTGACCCTTCGCACCGGCTTGCGAGACACCTTGGAGGACTGGCTCTTGGATGCAGGCCGCAATCTTGTGTTGGCCGCCAGGGCCGCCCACTGGGCGTTCTGGCGGGCCGCCTCGAGCGCGCGCTGGACAATGGCCTTTCTTGCCTTGCGAAGATCGAGGCTGGTGGCCCCCTGCTCTCCCCATTTTCCGGCGCATGGCGAGAAGACCTCGGGATGGTCGTGCATGAATTCCGCCTGTTGCTCGGGCGTGAGCCTGACCATAGCATGTGTCGCGTCGGGATAGCCCATGGTGGCGAAGATCTTGCCGTACAAGCGGAAGTCGGGATGATGGTGGTGCTCGTGTTCCTCGGCAGCGGGGAGAAGCATCACCAAGCGGCGGAATTGTTCGGCGGTCATAGAGTCGTCGGTTAATGGGCCATCGCTTTCATGCGACGCTCCATCTCTTCCTCTGAGACGTCTTCAACGTGGGTTCCTATCCACCACTTGTTGCCTTGTGAATCTTCCACACCGCCCATTCGGTCTCCGTAGAACTGGTTCGCAGGCTCTTGAAGAGTCTTTGCGCCGGCAGCAAGAGCGCTGCGGTAAAGGGCGTCACAATCGGGAACGTACAGATAAAAGTTCGTGGGCATCGGCTGCCAGGGGCCGCCCGCCTGACCGATCATGAGCATCGAGTCTCCCACTTGCACTTCAGCATGGCGAATTTCGCCACCTTCGTTCTCCATTTTGAATTTGACCCGGGCGTTGAAGGCCTTCTCGAGGAACTCGATTTGTCTAGCGGCATCGGTGACGGTGAGGTACGGAGTGACGGTGTGAAAGCCCTCGGGAATCGGCTTTGCGGACATGAGGTCTCCTCCTTCCGGAGAGTTGGCGGGAAGAATCTTATCGCAAAATCGGCGAACGGTGGTTTTCGGCTGAAGGGCTTGTTTGAAAATTCGGTTACTTGAGGATGTGGAATGCCTGCAGGGTCGGCAGTGTGTTGGGAAGCAGGTCACCGGCAGCATGAATCATTACCAGAAGCAGGAAGTTGCGGGTGCGGGCCCAGAGCACTCCGAGGAAGAACCCGGCGACAGATGTGATTACGATGGAGTAGCCGATTGCCATCCACAGTGATGGATGAGAAGACAGGCCCTCTTGAGTAAGGTTAGTGCGAAGGTAGAGTCCGGGGGCGTGAACGAGGCCAAATAACAAAGCCATGAGCACAATCCCACCGAGTTCGGAGCCAAGAGCGGCGGAGAGCCGCGATTGCAGCAGGGCGCGGAAGAAGAATTCTTCGACCACGCCCACCTCGAGCATAAGCCAGACAAAAACAAAGGGCATCCCAAGCAAGAGCTTTTCGGAGGGAACGCTGGCTGCAGCCATGTCGCGAAGCCCTCTGCCGAGCAGGGCCTGAAAGACCAAGAGCGCGATGGCCATCCCAACAAAAACGAGGAGGTGGCTGGTTGGGAGAGCGACCGGAGCAAGTTGCGAAACTCTGTAGCTGAAGCGAGAAGCGATGAGCCATCCGGGGATGACCACAAAGATAGCTAATTTGATGGCCAGGATCGCGAGTGAAGCGGCTGGTTGAGTCGCAACCAGGCGATGAACTGCGTCGAAACCGTATGCGACAACCGCGGCCAGCGGGAGCAGGTAAAGCAAAAGATAAGCGAGTTCTGTGGAAGGTTCGTGAACGTTGTACGCCAGAGGCTTTACACCCAGAGTGAGAAGCCAGGCAAGCAGCGAGAAGCCGACACCCAGAACGGCCAGCACGCCCAAAGCCTCTCCGGCCTCGAAATGCCCAAAGCGAATCATGGCAAAGAGCGTTAGGGCATACAACACTGCATAGCCCGCGAGCAGCGCCATTCCTGTGAGCCGACTAGAGCGCTGTGTCATGGAACCTTGTAAGGCCAAGCTCGTCATGTTGAGAACAGGTACGCTGGCGAGTGTGGATTTGTTCCCAAGAGACGAGAGGCCCTCACATGGAGGCACTCTTCGGCTGGGCTCAGGGCAGACACGGAGGACAGCAATTAGGAAGAAAATCCGTGATCTGGGCCGGATCTAAAGCCGCGCCTTTGCACGGCGGATTTGTCAGCTAGCTTCTATGAATTACATTGCTGGCATGAAGTTATTCATCAACGGAGAGGAAAAGCCGTTTGCCGAGAACTTGACGCTCGCGGGACTTATCGAGCAACTGGGAATGAAGTCAGATCGCGTGGCGGTTGAACTCAACCGCAACATTGTTCCCCGAACTGACTGGGCAGCTACGGTGCTGCGAAACGGCGATCGGCTGGAGGTTGTGCATTTCGTCGGCGGGGGCTAAGTGCGGAAATGTTTTGGCAGGCGCCATCTCGTACGTGCCAGTGTGTGGAAATGCGAAGTCCCACAGGGCTAACGCCCCTTAACTATTACCGCAACTATTACCGCCGGAGCGGCACGGCTGAAGCCGCGCCTTTCAAGACTGACTTACGACGTGGCTCCGAGATATTTCCGGCTCCGCCACGGTGCGCGGCGAACTTGGCGCAACCGCATGAAAGCCGCATGAAATCTAGGCGTCGCTTGGTTGACACGAACATTAACGGCAAATAGACTCAAGAAGTTACCCGCCTTCGTAGCACGGCGAATCTTAAGTGTTAGCACAACCATGCCGGACTTATATTTCGCTCGATATCTGCCGTTGCTGATTCACGTCCTTGTGGCCGGGGGCATCGCCACGGCTATCGTTGTGCTCTCGTGGTTCATCGGACAGCACAAATTCAATAAGGTAAAGATGTCGCAGTATGAGTGCGGTATGCAACCGGTTGGTGACGCCCGCCAGCGCTTCTCGGTGAAGTTCTATCTGGTGGCGATGCTGTTCATTCTTTTCGACGTGGAAACCCTTTTTCTATATCCCTGGGCAATCATTTTGAAGGACCTGAAGATGTTCGGGTTCTGGGAAATGCTGGTGTACCTTGGCATTGTGCTGGCCGGGCTTTGGTACATATGGAAAAAAGGCGTGATTGACTGGAATAAGCAAGGCAAGGCGGAGAGGATTTAGTCATGGCACTCACGCCGGCCGTTACCGATTTGGAGCAGCTGAAGGAACATCCGGAGGTAGCGTGTCTGCTGGCATGGAAGGCAGCGGCGGTCGAGGGAGCGAAATTCGATCGCAACGAGCTGTCGTTTTACATCGGGCGCACGGCGCTGCGAGAGGCCTGCACCACCTTGAAGAATGATTCCGCGCTGCAATACGACGCGCTTTCCGATATCACCTGCGTGGATTGGCAGCCGCTCACACCCCGCTTTGAAGTGGTTTACCAGCTTTTCTCCACGGTGACGAAAAGGCAGGTGCGTTTGAAGGTGCGACTGCCGGAAGCAGATGCCTCGGTGGACTCGCTTACTCCGATCTGGCAAGGGGCAAATTTTTTCGAGCGAGAAGTTTTCGATTTGTTCGGAGTGCGTTTCGACCAGCATCCAAATCTGAAGCGGATCATGATGCCCGATGACTGGGAAGGTCATCCGCTGCGCAAAGACTACCCCGTCGAGGGTTACCGGTAAGCCATGGCTGAAATGACTCACACCCCAGTCCTGGATGTGGCAGTCGATCAGCCGCTGGTCGTCAACATGGGGCCGCAGCATCCGTCCACCCATGGAGTGCTGCGCCTGCTGCTCGAGATCGACGGCGAAACCGTCGTGCGCATGGCACCGGACATTGGCTATCTGCATACCGGCATCGAAAAGACCTGCGAGGCCAAGTTCTATCAGCAGGTCGTGCCCATGACCGACCGCATCGACTATCTCTGCCCCATGACCAACAATTTGGCTTACTGTTTGGCGGTTGAGAAGTTGTTGGGGCTGGAGATTCCTCCACGAGGTCAGTGGCTGCGCGTGATGCTCAACGAATTGACGCGCATCAACTCACACCTGGTCTGGCTGGGGACACATGCCATGGACATCGGCGCCATGACGGTGTTCCTGTATTGCTTCCGCGAGCGTGAGCAGCTGCTGCGATTGTTCGAAGCGGTGTCGGGCCAGCGGATGATGACGTCGTACTTTCGGATTGGTGGAGTGGCGGTCGAGCCACCACTGGACTTCTTCAATCGGGTGAAGGCCTTTAACGACGCATTTCCGGAGAAGGTCGACGAATACGAAGGCCTGCTGACAAAGAACCCGATTTTCGTAAATCGGCTGAAGGGTGTGGCCTTGCTCTCCCGCGAGGACGCATTGGCACTTTGTGCAACCGGGCCCACGCTGCGGGCCAGCGGTGTTGATGTCGACTTGCGGCGCGACCTGCCCTATTCCGGGTACGAGAATTTCAAGTTCAATGTGCCAACATCGACCGTGGGCGACGTCTACGCTCGCTATCTGGTGCGCGTTGCTGAATTGCGCGAGTCGCAGAAGATCGTACAGCAGGCGCTGGAAGGCATCCCAGAAGGTTCAGTAAAAGCCGACGCGCCGAAGGTCGTGCTTCCCGATCGCGAGAAGATGAAGACACAGATGGAGGCCCTCATCTATCACTTTAAGATCGTGACAGAGGGCTTCACGGTTCCGGCGGGCGAGGTTTACCAGGCAGTGGAATCGCCGCGCGGCGAGATGGGGTACTACGTGGTAAGCGATGGCACGGCAAAGCCCTATCGGGTACATATGCGCTCGCCCTCGTTTGCCAACCTGCAAACGCTCTCGAAGATGTGCGAGGGCCGGCTGATCGCCGACGTTGTTGCGGCGATTGGAAGCATAGACATCGTGTTGGGTGATTGTGACAGGTAAAGACGCTCTTCGCTGTTCGCTCCTCGCATTCGGCGAAGCAGCAAGCGAAAAGCGAACAGCGGCATATGAAATTCTCTGAACAACTGGAAAAACGTTTCGCCGAGATGTCGATGCACTACCCGACCAAGCGGTCTGTGCTGGTGCCGATGCTGCTGTACATCCAGGATGAAGTTGGCGCACTGACCGACGAAGCGATTCGCGAAATCGCGCAGCGGGTTGACCTGACAGATCTCGAAGTGCGGAACGTCGTCAGCTACTACTCAATGCTGCGGACTCATTCCATCGGCAAATACAACTTTCAGATTTGCACCAATGTAAGTTGTCTTCTGCGGGGTGGCGAGGAAATCTTCGAGCATTGCCAGAAGAAGCTCGGGATCGGCAATAGACAATCGACGGAGGATGGGCTGTTTCACCTGGAAGAGGTCGAGTGCATCGGTGCGTGCTCCTGGGCTCCGGCAATGATGTTGAACTACGAGTATCACGAAAACCTGACGCCGGAAAAGATTGACGAGTTGATCGAAGGCATGAAGAAAAAGGAGCAGCAGTAACTCACTCTTTGCCTTTCGCTCTTCGCTCTTCGCCAGAGCTGAGGAGAGAGTAGAGGCGAAAAGCGAATGGCGAAAAGCGAATGGCGTACTTAGTCTCACATCCCGATGAAGTGAGGGTCGTCTCCCGGCGCTTCGGCATGGGCGCGACGAACCTCGACCGCTATCTGGAACTCGACGGGTATAAAGCGACACAGAAGGCCCTCACGATGGAACCTGAGGCCATCATCAATGAGGTAAAGACTTCGAATTTGCGCGGCCGGGGCGGCGCCGGGTTTCCGACAGGACTGAAGTGGTCGTTCGTGCCGAAACAGTCGCCCAAGCCCAAATACGTGCTTTGTAATGGCGACGAAAGTGAGCCCGGCACCTGCAAGGACCGCCTGATCTTCGAGCATGATCCTCACTCCGTCATCGAAGGCGTAATGATTGCTGCGCTGGCAGTTGGAGCAAAGACGGGCTACATCTATCTGCGCGGTGAGTACCGGTATCTGGTGGAGGTGATGGAGAAGGCGGTCGCTGACGCGTACGCGCGGGGTTTTATCGGCAAGAACATCTTTGGCTCCGGTAAAGATCTCGAGATTTACGTGCATTCCGGCGCCGGCGCCTATGAAGTGGGCGAAGAATCTGCGTTGATGGAGTCGCTCGAAGGCAAGCGCGGTGTGCCGCGCATTCGGCCTCCCTTCCCAGCTGTGGTCGGACTCTGGGGCGGGCCAACTGTCATCAACAATGCCGAAACATTGGCTAGCGTGCCGCACATCATTTTGGGTGGAGGCCAATGGTTCGCTGACCTCGGCACCCCGAAAAATGGCGGCGTTCATCTGGTGAGCATCAGCGGCAATGTTGAGAAACCCGGCGTGTATGAGCTTCCCCTGGGCTACAACCTCAAGAAGATGATTTACGAGGTGGCCGGCGGGATTCAAAGTGGGCGCAAGCTGAAGGCGGTGGTTCCCGGCGGATCTTCTGTTCCGATTCTGCTGCCGGAAGAGATTGACATTCCCGCCGATTACGAATCACTGATGAAGGCAGGTTCGATGCTCGGCTCGGGTGCCGTTATTGTCCTCGATGAAACTATGTGCATGGTGCGCTTCGCGTTGCGGGTCATCGAGTTCTACCAGCACGAGAGCTGCGGATGGTGCATTCCGTGCCGCGAAGGTACCGACTGGATCAAAAAGACGCTCACACGGTTTCATGCCGGACACGGGGTGGCGAAAGATATCGACAACCTGAAGTATCTGGCGGAGAACATGCTGGGGCGGACGTTTTGTCCGCTGGGCGATGCGGCGGCGATGCCCATCATCTCGTATGTGCAGAAGTTTCGCAAAGAGTTCGAGGACCATTTAGATGGCAAACCGTGCCCTTATGAGAGGGTCCAGGAACCGGCACTAGTGTAAAGGAGGTCTTCAGCTATGCGCCGATTTCTAGCCAAGCGTGAGTGCTTGCAATCGGTGGGAGTCTCGTGGAGTTGATGCAATGGCGAACAATAGACCTCAAAAGTTAACTTGGAAGAAGGGTGGAACACGCACTACCTAAAGACGGGCGGCGAGTCATCCGACTTGTTAGCTATCCGCTAAGAGCTGGTAGGTTTGAGCTGAGGAATTTTCGTGGCTGACGTAACACTCACAGTTGATGGAAAGAAGTTGACCGTTCCGGCAGGAACGCTGCTCATCGAAGCGTGCAAGAGCACGGGCATCGAAGTGCCTGCATTCTGCTACTACCCAGGCCTGTCCCTGCAGGGCGCCTGCCGGATGTGCCTGGTCGAAATTGCGAAGATGCCGAAGCTGCAGACGGCGTGCACGACCGTGGTTACTGAAGGCATGATCGTGACGACGGAAAGCGACACGATCACGCAGGCAAGAAAGTCCATGGTGGAGCTTCTGCTGGGCAATCATCCTCTGGACTGCCCGGTTTGCGATGCCGGCGGCGAGTGCGAGCTGCAGGACATGACGTTCAAGTACGGCGCGGCCGAATCGAAGTATATGGACATCAAGAACCATCGCGACGAACAGCAATGGTCGCCGGTGGTGTACTTCGATCGCCCGCGCTGCATTTTGTGCTATCGCTGCATTCGCGTCTGCGGTGAAGGCATGGACGTTTGGGCGCTTGGCATCCAGAATCGGGGTTCTGGCTCGATCATCGCGCCCAATAAAGAAGACCATCTCGAGTGCGAAGAGTGCGGCATGTGCATTGACATTTGTCCTGTCGGTGCACTTACTTCGGGAGCGTATCGCTACAAGACGCGTCCTTGGGAGATGAAGCATGTAGGGACGGTCTGCACGCATTGCGGAGACGGGTGCAAGACGACGCTCGGGGTTCGCCGAAGCGACACGGGCATGCAGATTGTGCGCGGCGATAATCGCGATAAGAGCGGCATCAACGGCGATTTTCTCTGCATCAAGGGTCGATACGCATTCGACTTCGCCCATCGTGAGGAGCGCATCACAAGTCCGCTGATCAAGCGTGAGGGCAAGTTTGTTCCTGCCGCCTGGGACGAAGCGTTTCAGCTGATCGCCGGCAGGTTCAAGGAGGCGGCTGCGGCCGGCTCGTCGGCCAGCGGAGTCATCGGCTCCAATCGAACCAGCAACGAAGAAAATTATCTTCTGCAGAAGTTCGCTCGCCTGGTGCTGGGGACGAATAATATTGACCACCATCGCACTGCCGACTTCCCTGCTTTTGCGTCGGCGGTAGCGGGAAAGTCGAATGCCACAGCCTCCATGCGGGATGTCGGGTCAGCGCCGGCGATTTTGCTGATTGGCAACGATCCGACCGAGCGGCATCCCTTGCTGGCATGGCAGATTCGCACGAATGTGCGATTGCGCCAGGCCAAACTGTATGTGGTGAATTCGGCCCCGATCAAGTTGCGTCGGCAGGCGGTCTCGTTTGCGCAGATTGCGCCGGAATCGGAAGCAAAGTTCGTCGAATTCCTTCAGGGCAACGACGGCGCGGCTGATTCGGTCCTGTCGGCACAACTTACCCACGAAGCTCTGCGCGACTTGCGCAGCAAGCTGAAGGCCGAGCAGGGACTCATCATCGTCTTCGGGTCAGAGATACAGGGAGCGGCGGTTAAGAGGCTGGTTGATTTCGGGCTGGCACAGGGAGCCAAGCTACTTTGCCTGGGAGACTATGCCAACTCGCGCGGTGCCGCTGATATGGGTTTGTATCCAGACATGCTGCCTGGTTATGCCCCAGTAGACAGCCCCACGAAGTTCCACGAGAACTGGACGGAAGCGATTCCCAAGGCTGGGGGCCTGAACCTGCTGCAGATGGTCGATGCTGCTAAGGCCGGCAAGCTGCAGGTGCTTTACATCGTGGGTTCGAACCCAATCGTGCGTTTTAACATCGACCCGTTCGCATTGTCGAAGACCTTCGTGGTCGTGCAGGAGATGTTCCTGACTGAAACAGCCAAGATTGCCGATATCGTGCTGCCTGTGGCGAACGCTTATGAGAAGTCGGGCAGCTTCACCAACACAGCCGGCGATATGCAATTGCTAAAGAAGGCCGGCGAGGTAACTGGTACCCGCAGCGATTTCGAGTGCATTGTGCGAATTGCACAAGCCATGGGATATGAGGTTCACAAGCTGGTTCCCTTCACCGGCGCCGGTGTGCGAGCCGATATGGGACAGACGCGTGGAGCCCAGTCCGGAGAATCGGACCAACACGCGGTGTGGCTGGCGGCGCATAATCTCGAGCCTAAGATGAGCCCCCTGGATCCGACGGCGATGCTGGATGAGATTCAGCGCTTGGTTCCGGGCTATGAGGTTTCGCGCATGACCTTACTGGCCGGACAGGACGAGCACACGCAAGTCGTACAAATCACCGGAGCGACTGGTTTGGGCCAACCCGAACTGATTCTGCCGGCCAATGACAGTCTGTTCACGTCGGGGACCCTGGGCCGGTATTCGGAAACGTTAAACGCGGTCATCGAGCGGCATCCGGCTGCGCAACATTCGGAAGTCGCGGCGGATTAGCTTCAACCCAGTTATCTTGTTTGCTTTATTTTGGGTCGTTTGATTCGCAGCAGAATTGCACCGGAAATATGTCATTCTTCTAATGAGCATTGCAACCTACATTCTCGTTTCGCTGATCAAGATCGTGCTGGTGGTGTTTGTGCTCTTGACCGGGGTGGCTTACACGGTGCTGCTGGAGCGTAAGGTCGTCGGCCATATGCAGAACCGCTGGGGACCCTCGCGGGTAGGACCGTTTGGAATTTGGCAGCCGCTGGCGGACGGCTTAAAGTTTATCTTTAAAGAAGATCTCACACCACCTTACGTTTACAAGCCCTTATATCTCCTGGCACCGATCATTTCCGTGACCGTGGCGCTCAGTTCGATCGCGGTGATTCCGTTTGGTCCGTGGATCAATGCCGGCGGGGTGCACACACCGCTGCAGATCGCCGATGTCAACATCGGGCTACTGGTGGTGCTGGGGCTGACTTCGATCGGGGTGTACGGAGTAGTGCTGGCAGGCTGGTCCTCGAATAGCAAGTACTCGATGCTCGGCGGTCTGCGCGCGTCGGCACAGATGGTGAGCTACGAAATCGCGCTGGGATTGTCGCTGGTCGGGGTCCTGATTCTGTCGGGAAGTTTCAGCCTGCGCGAAGTCGTGGACGCGCAATCCGGCACATGGTTCGGGTTTATACCCAAGTGGAACTTTTTTAAGGGACAGTTTGTCGCATTCTTCATTTACATCATGGCGGCGTATGCGGAGACGAACCGAATTCCGTTCGATCTTGCGGAGGCGGAAACCGAACTCGTAGCCGGATACCATACCGAATACAGCTCGATGAAGTTCGCCATGTTCTTCATGGCGGAATACGCCAACATGATCACCGTTGCGTGCCTGGCGTCGGTGTTGTTCTTTGGAGGATGGTCGGGCCCGGTATTTGGGCCACCGATACTACGCGATATTCTGCCGGTTTTATGGTTCGTGTTACGAGTATTCATTTTCTTGTTCATTTATATCTGGGTTCGCGGCACGCTGCCACGCTTTCGCTATGACCAGTTAATGGCGTTTGGTTGGAAGTTTCTGCTGCCACTGGCGGTCGCCAATACGATCGTGACTGCGCTGGTGGTGGCACTGCGGTAAGGAGAGGCACCCCCACCCTTTCGCCAGAACCGTGCGAAAGGAGGATGGGGCACCCAACAGAAGCAAAAGTTAACGATATGCACTTAGTTCTTTTCCTGATATTCGGGGCACTGTGCGTGGGCGCGGCGATAAACCTGCTGGCGCAAAAACACCCCATTAATAGCGCTCTCTCGCTGATCGTCGTGATGGGATCGCTGGCACTGCTCTATCTGCTTCTTGGAGCAGAGTTCGTAGCGGCGATACAAATCATCGTGTATGCAGGCGCCATCATGGTGCTTTTTGTCTTTGTCATCATGCTGTTGAACGCGGGCGAAGAAGAGGTCCTCCCACACAGCAGTCGCGTGGCCGTCTCTCTTGGCGTTCCCGGGCTGATTCTTGGGCTGGCGATTGGCATCTGGGTCATCTCGAGGTACGCAGGACTGGATCGCATTTCGATTGGTGGACCGATGCTCCTCAACGGCACAGAGAGCTTCGGCAACCCAACTTCCCTCGCTAAGCTACTGTTTCGCGACTTTCTGCTGCCTTTCGAGGTGACCTCGGTTTTGATTCTGATTGCGATTCTCGGCGCTGTCGTTCTGGCACGGAGGGAGGAATAGATGGTACCTCTTTCCTATTACCTGATTCTGAGCGCAATCCTGTTTGCGTGTGGCGTGGCGGGCTTTCTGATCAAGCGCAACATCATCACCATTTTCATGTCCATCGAGCTGATGCTGAACGCTGTGAACCTGACGTTCGTAGCCTTTGCCGCTGAATTGAAGTCGCTCAGCGGGCATATTTTCGTGTTCTTCGTGATGGTAGTGGCTGCCGCCGAAGCTGCGGTGGGGCTGGCGATCATTATTGCGGTGTTCCGGACACGCGAGACATTGAATGTGGACCGCGTCAATCTTCTGAAGCTATGAGTCTTAATCTTTGGATCATTCCGCTGTTGCCACTCGCAGGCGCGACCATCAACGGCCTGTTTGGGAAACGCTTCTCCAACCAGCTCGTTAATGTCATTGCCCTGGGATCAACGGCTCTGGCTTTTCTCTACGCACTTTATGTAACGGTGCGATTCTTTGGCCTTTCCGCTGATCAGATCCCTCATATCGAGCACTATTTCGTGTGGATTACTGCCGGCACGTTCATGGCGGAGTTTGGGACATATCTAGACCAACTCTCGCTTGTGATGTTGCTGATTGTTACTGGTGTCGGATTCGTGATTCACATCTACTCCGTAGGCTACATGGAGCACGAGGGCGGTTATTACCGCTTTTTCGCCTACCTGAATCTGTTCATGTTCTTTATGCTCACGCTCGTTCTGGCGAACAATTACTTGATGATGTTCGTCGGGTGGGAAGGTGTGGGCCTGGCGTCGTACCTGTTGATTGGGTTCTGGTTCCTCAAGGATTCGGCGGCAAATGCTGGCAAGAAGGCGTTTATTACGAACCGCGTGGGCGACGTCGGCTTCCTGATCGCGCTCTTTCTCCTGGTCAAGCATTTCGGCAATCTCCAATACGACAACATATTCAAGGCATTGGCAGCCTACCCGGTGGAGACCTCGGTCGGATTCATAACCGCGACCGGTCTGCTGATGATGGTTGGCGCAAGTGGAAAGTCGGCGCAGATTCCGCTGTACGTCTGGCTGCCTGACGCCATGGAAGGTCCCACCCCCGTTTCGGCACTGATTCACGCCGCCACGATGGTCACGGCGGGCGTGTACATGGTTGCCCGCTCGAACGCCATATTCAACCGTGCACCTATCGCTCTCACGGTTGTCGGAGTTATCGGAACACTCACCGCACTCTTCGCTGCGTCAATCGGAATTCTGCAAACCGACATCAAGAAGGTGCTTGCGTATTCCACGGTCTCGCAGCTCGGATACATGTTTATGGCCTGCGGCGCGGCGGCTTATGGGGCCGGTATCTTCCACCTGATGACGCATGCGTTCTTTAAAGCACTTCTCTTCCTCTCTGCGGGCGCAGTGATTCACGGCCTTGGCGGCGAGCAGGATATGCGTCACATGGGCGGCTTGCGCAAGTACATGCCCAAGACTTTCTGGGCGATGACGATCGGAACATTCACTATCTCTGGGTTCTTTCCTCTTGCCGCGTTCTTTTCGAAGGACGAGATCCTATGGAAGGAATGGGCCGGTGGGAACCACATTTTGTGGCTGATTGGAGTCATCGCGGCGGGAATGACTGCATTCTATATGTTCCGCCTGTGGTTCATGACCTTCTTCGGTGAATATCGCGGACCCGCACCGGAGACCGTGAGCCACGGACATGATGCCGACCCTCAGCATGCAGGGCACACCGCAGCAGTACACGCCCAGCAAGCCGACGCACAGGGTTCCGACCACGGACATGGCTTGCCCCACGAGAGTCCGATGATCATGATTGCGCCGCTGTTTGTGCTGGCGGTGCTCTCGGTTATCGGAGGATGGATTGGCATCCCAGCAGCCTTGGGAGGATCCGATCGATTCGATCACTTCCTCGAACCGGTGTTCCATTTTTCGCCTGTGGCCGAGGCAGGCGGGGAATCTGCAGCGGTTGCGGTTGAGCCCGCCGAGCACGAAGACCGCGCAACCGAGATCGGCTTCATGTTGATATCCCTCGCCGCCGCGACGATGGGTCTTTTCGGTGCGTGGTTCTTGTACTACAAACGGACCGACCTGCCGGCCAAGATGGCAGCAGCTGCGGGTGGCCTCTATCGATTAGTTCGCGACAAATACCGGATCGATGAACTGTACGGAGCCACGATTATCCAACCGATCATCCTTTTGTCCACCAACGTGTTGTGGAAGGGAGTCGATGCGACGCTGATCGACGGGACGCTCGATGAGGCCTCGGCGGGCGCGCGCGACCTCTCTGACAGATTGCGGCATATGCAATCCGGCAACATACGGTCGTACGCCGGATGGGTCGCTTTTGGCGCAGGGGTCGTCATCGCCTTCATGGTGTGGAAAGGCGTGCGATGATTCCGACAGTTGACTACATTCGCGTCCTTCCTGAACTGTTGGTCACGATTTTCGGCATTGTGGTGATGCTGGTTGACCCCTTGCTTCCCGCCCACGACTCCAAGAAGTCGCTTGGCATCATCGCTCTAGTGGGCACGCTGGCGAGTCTCGTAGCCACTGTGTACCAGACGGGCTTTTATGGCGACGCTTTCTTCGATATGGTGCGCGTGGACACCTTCAGTATCTTTTTCCACATCGTGGTGCTGCTGGTTGTCCTCGTGGTCGTGCTGAGTTCCTTCGATTATCTGGAAGTTCAGCAGATCAAAGCCGGCGAGTACTACGGACTGCTCTTGTTCGCCGCGGTGGGCATGATGCTGATGTCATCGGCCATCGAGCTGGTGCTCATTTTCATCGCCATCGAGATTTCATCGATCTCAAGCTACGTGCTTGCAGGGTTTCGTCGCCGTGCAGCGGAGAGTGCCGAGTCGTCTCTCAAATACTTCCTGCTGGGTTCGTTTGCGACCGCGTTTTTCCTCTATGGCGTGGCCTTAGTGTTTGGTGCCACGGGTTCCACCAACGTGTACAAAATCGCGGAGGTTCTCTCCAGCCAACATTCCGTGGTTGTATACCTGGCAGTAGCGTTGATGTTCGTGGGCTTGGGGTTCAAGGTTGCCTCCGCACCGTTTCACATCTGGACGCCGGATGTTTACGAAGGAGCCCCGGCTCCAGTGGTGGGCTTCCTGTCGACCGGGCCGAAGGCTGCGGCATTCGCGGTTTTGCTTCGCGTGTTGTTTGCAACAGGCGCTCCGGGATGGTTCTGGATGGTGTGGGTTTCGGCCGTGCTGTCCATGACCATCGGGAACATCGGCGCGCTGGTGCAGAACAATGTCAAGCGGCTGCTGGCGTATTCCTCGATAGCCCATGCTGGATATCTGCTGGTTGCGTTCGCGGCAGCGCAAACCACCGGTATCTCGGCGGCGATTTTTTATGCTGCATCGTACGCAGCGATGAATGTGGGCGCATTTGCCATCGTGGCTCACCTCTCTGGCAGGGGTGAGCGCTATGTCACATTGGATGACTACACTGGCTTAGGCCGGCGCTCACCGCTTATTGCTGGCCTGCTGACAGTTTTTCTGATCTCGCTGATTGGCATTCCGATCACGGGTGGTTTCTTCGCCAAGTTTTATGTCTTCTCGGCCGCCCTTCGTGCCAACCTCATTGGGCTTACGATCATCGGGGTCATCAATAGTGCGATCGCGGCCTATTACTACTTACGAATCATCGTCTACATGTACATGCTTGATGAAAGTGGGCAACCGGAGGCTCCGGTGCCGAAAATGCCGGCGAGCCTTGGCACGGCGGTCGCGATCAGTCTCTTAGCGACGCTTTATCTGGGAGTCCTTCCGGACCGTGTGCTTGAGGACGCAATTCATGCCGCTCAGGATTTGGTGAAGTAATCTCGATTGCTCTGATAAAACTTACGCCCTGCCGCATCGCGGACAGGGCGTTTTAATTTCCTCCGAAGCCGAAACTAGGCGACCTTGACGAAGATGATAACCAGCGTGAACAGCACCAGCGACTCAATGAAGGCCAAGCCGAGAATCAGCGCGAGCAGAACCGCAGGGCGGGCGCCCGGGTTACGGGCCATGCCTTCGCAGGCGGCAGCGCCCACGCGGCCCTGGCCAAGGCCCGCCAGTCCCGCGGCGATCGCCATACCGAATCCCGAGGCAAGGGCGACCCAGTTCGTAGCAGGAGCGGCAGCACCGCCCTGCGCGTATGCCGGCATGGTCATCATCGAAACTGCCAGCACCGAGAGTACTCCGATCATCAGTTTCCGCATCTTGTTTCTCCTTATTAGTCGCTGCCAGTGGGTGGTTGACGCTCATCGAGCTGGCGCCCTCACGCTCGCAGCGGAACTTTTAGTGCTCGTGCGCTACCGCCTCGCCGATGTAGACCGTCGCCAGCAGCACGAAGATGTATGTCTGGATAAACGAAACGCCCACGTGCAGTAACATGAAGATTACCGGAATGCCTATTGGAAACAGCGATAAGAACACCAGCGTCACCATGTCACCGGCAAACATATTGGCGTACAGACGGACGGTGAGCGAGAGAATTCGAGCCAAGTGGCTCGCCAACTCAATCGGAAACATGAGCGGCGCTAGCCACCACATCGGCCCAAGGAAGTGCTTGATGTACCCTGGCCCATTTACGCGGATTCCGTTAGCGTGGTAGTAAATCCAGGTCACAACAGCACATCCCAGCGGCACTGACGGAATCGCAGTTGGTGCCTCAAAGCCGGGAATAAGCCCGATCAAGTTGCAGGTCAGGATAAAAATTCCCAGCGTGGATAGGTAATTGGTGAAACGGGCATGACCATCGCCGATGATGTCGTGGCCTTGCTGGTCCACCATTCCGTAAATGCCCTCAAAAACGTGCTGCAGCGGCCCGGGGTTCTCTACAGACAGTCGGGTACGTACCAGGACAAAGACGAAAACCAGCAGCAAGAAAACGACGATCTGCATGGCGACATAGTTGGGGATGGGGGCCTGAGGGTGAGATGAGTGCAGGTGTAACGCACTCAAAATTGCGTTCGCGACACCTGCGAAATACTTATTGAGTAATGCAGTTATCCACAGTTGATGGGGCATATGAATGCGCGATTATGCAATGTGTTTAGAACCTTTGAGCCTGACACACGACAACCCGCCCTGCCGACCTAACTTCCAACGATGATTCGGGGGTATCAGAGCTCGTGCCGCAGCCCAGCGTAAATCTCTACTGCGGCTTCGCAAGCCACGGCAGCAATGGTGAGGCAAATGCCGCCCAAAAAGCCGTACAGAGCTGCCTTAGAAACTTTAAATATAACATATGCTCCGAAAGCGATGAACGCGTAACGAAGCACGGCGCGCGCGACGATCCCTCCACCGCGCTCTCGACTCTGGCCGGTCGTGATGCGTTCGCCAAGAGCCCCAACTACTCGCTCCAACCAGCGCTGATTAACGTAGGAAATGCTCCCTCCGACCAGGAATCCCGCGGCCACCAACTTGCCGAAGCGGAAAAAACTGACCAGCAGACCCGCTGCCCCCAACACGAGAAGAAAGTAACGAATTCGTTGTAAGGCAGCGCCGTAGAAGCGCTCAGCTGCAGAATCGGAAGCTGTGGACGAGGCGGAGTGCATAATCAAACTTCGAATAAGCGGCTTGAAGGCAGGGAGCCTTGGGGCAGGTGTAGACGTTTGGTTGCGGGGGCTGGATTGAACCACCGACCTTTGGGTTATGAGCGGAAATCTGCCCCCAATCCCTTACAAAACCAGCCAACTAACTCCAACAAAGCATTCAGAAAGCGCGAAGCGTAGTTTACCTCATTTTGGCTGCCTTCTGCTGCAATTCACGGACAGAAACGGGCAGACATGAATGCGGTCCCGTCCGACGAGCGCGGGCGCAACGGGCCTGCTCGGTGTGCGCTCACTTGAGGTGCGCAGAAATCGAAGCGGCTTTCACATCATGGCGCAGCCCGGCGGCAACTGCTGAGGAATACGGACTGAGGGACCGGGCCAGCGTTTATCGCCATGCGTTCGGTCCGTTCGCCAAGCGCCAGAGGAACGTCCCGGGGGCGCGGGGGGCGGCAGCGCCGGCGGGGCATCCGGCGTGCGTCGATATTAGGCACTTGCTACCTCTTCCGCGTGAGCTTCGGCACGCCGGTATTCACCCGGAGTAAGGCCAACAATCCGCTTGAAAGCCTTGCTGAAGGCAGCGTCGGACTCATAGCCGACTCTTTGGGCTATGTCGATCAACTTCTTGTCTCGTTGGGGTAGCAACTGAATCGCCTTCTGCATGCGCCAATCGGTTACGTATTCCAGGGGTGTTTGTCCGAGAAGCTCTTTGAAGCGCAGAGCGAAGGCCGAGCGCGACATTCCAGCGGCTGCGGCGAGCGACTCTACAGTCCACGGACGGTCCACATTGTCGTGCACGGCATTGAGGGCAGCCCCGATTTGTGGGTCGAAGATTGCGCGGAGCCATCCTCGTTTGCAGCTTTCCTTGCCGGATGCAATGTGAGCGCGCAATGTCTGAATGAACAGGACTTCGGCCAGGCGGTTGGCGACCACTACCGAACCCGGCGCCTGTTCGGTCATTTCCGATGCGAGCAATTGTATGGTGGTGTGAAGAGCAAGGCTGCGTGCCTGCTCGGATTTGATGAGATTGAGCGCCGGGAGCAGTTGGCTCATCGGTTTGACGCTCGGCCCATCGAAGGAAAAGAAACCCGAGATGATGGTCGTCGGCGCCCCACCTCCTCCGTACTGAATTACGTTGCTGCTTCCCGGGCGTGCCGCCTCACAGTAGCTACGCGGGCGAGTGCGGAGACTGTCGCGCAACGTATAGCCGCTGCCGGGCGCTAACAAGAAGCAGTCACCGCCCGTGAGCGGAATCGGATCGGGAATGCCATTCACACTCAGCCAGCAGTTGCCGCGGGACACCATTCCGAAATGAGCCAGTTGCGACGGAAAAACTCTGGAAACTGAGGTCTGGGCGGCTCTGTTGTCAGCCTCGGTGGGCGAGTGAGCAAGCCCCCAAGGTGCAGTCGCTTCCAGCCTCGAGTGGACAACGGCCCGCAAATGCATGGTTTGCATGATGTCGGTAATAGGGTCCAATTGAGGCCTCCGTGTTGGACGGATGGACAAGAAAATCGGACTCTGAGGCAGTTCTAGTCCACGCGGCGGTGGTGCTTCTGGGAAGGTTCTTGTTCGGGGCGATCTTTCTGATGTCCGGGCTCGGGCATTTCTCAAAACAGATGATTGCGTTTGCAACGTCGCAAGGTGTTCCGCTCGCCTCGATCGCAGTTCCATTTTCCGGATTGCTCGCGGTGACTGGCGGCCTGAGCATATTCCTGGGATATCGAGCGAAGATTGGCGCGTGGCTGATCGTCCTTTTTCTGGTACCGGTAACTCTGATGATGCATAAGTTTTGGGGGATTTCCGATCCAATGCAGGCGCAAATTCAGATGATCATGTTCATGAAGAACCTATCGATGCTCGGCGGCGCGTTGCTGATTACGCAGTTCGGAGCCGGACCGTTGAGCCTGGACGCACGGAGTTCGCGGTAAGCGGCCGCCTGCCCCACCCGAGATTTGATCGGACGCGGCAGGCTTTGTGCTCTTCTGGCAAAGCCCCACATTTGCCGAAGTCAGGCAAGTGTGGGGCACGGGAGATGCGGGCCACTTGCCGCCCAACACGTTTCAGCCGGGGGTAAGCCCTGGGATGAGCGCTTCGTATCTGCTGAAGGCTTGCGCGCAGGCGAAGCCGGGAGCGCACAACACATGGTTGCCCGCCTGACTCCGGATACTTCTGCTGGCCTGAGCAGTCACATTAATAATCAATCGCGCGGCCACCGCCTCTCGCAAACCGTCCAAATCCAAGCAAATTGCCGATATATGGTCGACGGCTTCAATCCATAGGTTCCGCATTAAATCCAAACGTTCTATTTTTCATCTATTTAGTCTCACCTCAGCTTGGCATTGGCCTTGCTCTTGTGAGGTGGGTAGCTCGCAATCGGGAATTCGGCCGTTTGCAGACCAAGCAGACCAAGAAGAGGTCCAGTGTCCACAAAAAAACCTTCCCCAACTCACAAGAGTCTACGAAGCGCGTGCACCTCCCGTACACCCTGGGCAGTGCTGCAGCTCATCATTTTTGTCAGTCTTCTCGTTGCTACGTCGACCGCCCATGAACTCCAGTTGAAGGACGACTCCCTGACAGCATGGGATGCGTACCTCCAGACCGCCAACTCACATGCGAGTTCACAGACCCCATTTTTGTGGGTTGATCAGATGCCTGAGCGTCTTCAGCGGGTTCGGGCAGGTGAAATTCTAGTTTCGCCGGTGGGTGAGCGAGTTCCGAAACCGGTCCCCTCCGGATTGATCCACGATTGGATAGGCGTGGCCTTCATTCCGGGTGCAACGATTGAAGACATCCTGTTCGTAGTTCGGGATTACGGCAACTACAAATCCTATTACAAGCCAACCGTTGTCGATTCCGGGTTATTAAGCAGCGCCGCCAACTGTGAGAACTACTCCATACGCTTGGTGAACAAGGAGGCTGTCGCCCATACAGCGCTCGATATGGAATACGAGACCTGCTATTTCAAAGTCGCTGAGAACAGGTGGTACAGCATTACGCATAGCACAAGCGTGCGGGAGATCCGCCATTACGGTCAGGTTGATGAGCAGGAGCTGGCGCCGGATCGGGGCAGTGGCTACATCTGGCGTCTTTACAGCATCGCCCGCTTTGAGCAAAGAGACGGCGGGACGTACGTTGAGGTCGAGGGGATTGGTTTAAGCCGCGATATTCCAGCGGCGGTTCGCTGGTTCGTCAATCCCATCGTCCGGCGCGTATCAAGGAACTCCTTGCTCATCTCTCTTGAGCAGACCAGGAAAGCAGTTCATCTCACCGAAAACGCCGGCAAAAACGCCAAATCGCCTACTCCCGGCGAAAACTAATCGCGAGGCACTTTCGCTTCAACGATTACCGTCAGTTTCGCTTTACCCGCGAAACCTTAACTTAGGGCATATTGACCTCATAGCATCACCAAGCCGAAATAGCATTGTTGGATTAATGGCGATATTTCGCCAACTGTTCGAATGCCTCACGGAATTGCAGCGTCTCCGCCGCCGTTGTCGCGCCTCTCGGGGCGAGGCGCGGCCTGGACGATTACGCTTCATCTCTAACAATCTTGCCGGATGGAGTCTCGTTCGGATAGTTGAAGAAGAGTTGATTGCCGTCGAGATCATCGACCACCAGCAGCCGATAGCCCCACGAACCCTCCTTGACCGGAACGCCCTTGGCCTCGAGTTCCGCGCGCAGCGCGTCCAACGCGGCGATTGCGGCCTCGCTCGTCTCCGACTCGACGTTCAGGGAAATGAACATCAGCCCCATGCCAATCTTCTCCGGCCACGTGTCGGCCAGGATAAGCGTGCAGCCCTGCCGGTCGACCTGTGCGACGCGCGCTCTGCCGTCCTCGTCGTAGCGCCAGGGGCTCGTGAAGCCAAGCCGGTCAACGTAAAAGCGGAGCGAGGCCTCAACGTCCGTCACGTGTAGGACGGGGCGCGCAAACCAGTCTGTCACAGGCTATGTATCCTCGAATGAAGGCAACTTCCTTCAGCA